>Ga0007839_1000009_pt1 | contig 36606 bp, 38 predicted proteins | sample CryBogCBE18Jul08_FD_56249 | JGI IMG/M metagenome (GOLD analysis project Ga0007839, IMG submission 56249) | Freshwater microbial communities from Crystal Bog, Wisconsin, USA - CBE18Jul08 | ecosystem: Environmental > Aquatic > Freshwater > Lake | place: Crystal Bog, Wisconsin, USA | collected...
ACAGCTGGTCAAGTAAGTGCTACTGCCAACGTAACAGGTGGCAATATCCTAACAGCTGGTTTGATCAGTGCCACAGGCAACATTACAGGTGGCAATGTTCAAGGCGGCAACATTATATTGACCGGCAACAGTATCAATGAAGTGGCCGCAAACGGTACAATCACTGTAAACGGTGCATTGGCCAACACAAACTTTGCTGTAAGTGGATTGAGTGGAAATGTGTTCTTTGTTAACGCAAGTACAAACACAGCCAGCTTTGGTAACAGTACTCAAACGACCAATGCAATTGTGGCATTTAATGCAACCAACTCAATCTTGATGCCAGTTGGTAACACAGCACAGCGTCCGGGTACAGGTGTAACAGGTATGTTACGTTTCAATACTACACTCAACAGTTTTGAAACCTATTACGGCGGCAGTTGGTCCAACGTAGGTGCTCCAAGCTTCACCGTTATTGCTAGCGACTCCTTTACCGGTACAGGCTCTCAAACAGTGTTTACTTTGAGCTCTAGCCAAACAACCAACAGTTGTATGGTCAGCATCAACGGTATTACACAGTTGCCAACTACAGCTTACGCTGTAAGTGGTACAACACTCACATTTACTGAAGCTCCACAAGTTGGCGATCAGATTGAAGTTCGTGAGTTCACCACAACAACCAGTGTAACCAGTTTGGCAAACGGTAGTACCAGCATTACACTTGATGGCACCAATATCAACGTTACTGGTAACTTTAACCCAACAGGCAACGGTACAGCCAACATCGGCAACGCTACAAACACCTTCAACACAGTGTTTGCTAAGGCTACAACAGCACAGTACGCTGACTTGGCAGAGAAATATGTAGGTGATGCAGCTTACGAACCTGGTACAGTTGTTGACTTTGGTGGCGACTTTGAAGTTACTGTCAGCAGTTCAGATATGAGCACACAAGTTGCTGGTGTTGTTTCCACAAATCCTGGATTTATCATGAACGAAGGATTAGAAAGTGTCAACGCAGTGGCCGTAGCGTTTACAGGTCGTGTACCATGTAAGGTTACAGGTTATGTACACAAGGGTGACTTGATGGTATCAAACGGTGACGGTACAGCTCGTAGCGAATCCGATCCTGTAGTGGGTTCTGTAATTGGTAAAGCTCTTGCAGACTTTGAAGGCGAAACAGGCGTTATTGAAGTGGTAGTAGGTCGCTTCTAAACAGTAGAAATACTGGTTAAAATAGGACTCCTTGGGAGTCCTATTTTTTTGACTAAATACTAGCAAGATATTAATGGATAACACATGGGATTAACAAGACCTCGCGCTTCGCAAATATATAATCTGGATTACAAGCAAGCCACTCGTGTTGTAACAACTACCAACATCACACTGGTGGGCGGCGCTCCTAGTGTAGTAGACGGTGTCACGCTGAGTTTAAATGATCGAGTTCTGGTCACAGGACAAAACACCGGTAGTCAAAACGGAATTTATTTTGTCAGTACAGTGGGGTCAGGATCAACGGGTACCTGGACCTTAGCTTATGATGACAACACCACCGGCGAAGTTGATGCCGGCATGATTGTTATGGTCACTGAAGGCTCAGTCTATGCCGACACACAATGGAAGCTGATTACTGATAATCCCATTGTGATTGGCACAACTGCCCTAACATTTACTCAAAATTATCTGGCCAATGCCATCATAGCCGGCACCAGTAATGTGTCAGTACAATCCAACGCCAATGTGACCATAAGTTCAGCCGGCACAGCCAATGTGCTAACCGTCAGTTCAACTGGAACGGTCGTAAAAGGCACAGAGTCAGTCACCGGTAACATCACAGCCGGCAATGTGCTCACAGGTGGATTACTTTCAGTGACCGGTAATATCTATACCGGTAACATCCTGACCAACGGCTATTTTTATGCCAACGGTACGGCATTCGGTGGTGGTGGCGGCGGAACTCCGGGTGGTGCCAATACTCAAATACAATACAACAATGCTGGAGCATTTGGTGGATCGGCAGCATTTACCTTCAACAATACCACTAATACTATTGCTACAACCGGAATATTTAGTGCCACGGGCAACATCACTGGCGGTAATATATTAACCGGTGGTATCATAAGTGCCAGCGGTAATATTGCTACCACCGGCAATATCACAGCTGGTGGCTATATCACCAACTCCACTTACATAAGTACCAATACATTAAGTGCTGTGGGCGCAGTAATTACAGGTAATATCACAGGTGGCAATATTCTTACAGCCGGTATTGTAAGTTCAACTGGCAATGCTACTCATGGCAACTTAATCACAGCTGGTACTTTGACCGTCAACTCAGGCAATGCTGTAACAGCCATAGTCAATGGTGGCGGTAATGGCGTAGGTAATATTGGCAGCTCAACAGCCACATTCAACACAATATTTGCCAAAGCTACCACAGCACAATACGCCGATTTGGCAGAAATGTACTGCGCCGATGACTTTTATCCTCCTGGCACAGTGGTTGAATTTGGCGGCACCAGTGAAATCACCATTACCACCACAAGTCACAGCACCGCCGTGGCCGGCATTATTAGTACTAATCCCAGCTACTTGATGAACAGCACCATTGCCTGCGAAATCAATGCCGTAGAGGTTGCCTTGGTTGGTCGAGTTCCGTGTCAAGTGGTTGGCACCATCCGTAAAGGTGACCGCCTGGTATCTAGTAAAATTCCTGGAACAGCACAGGCTATGAATCCAGCTCTGTACGAACCTGGTTGCATTGTGGGCAAGGCCTTGGAAGATTATAATTCAGCCGAGCCCGGCATTATAGAAGTAGCGGTAGGGAGAATCTAATGGACACTAGATATCGATCCGACTACGCTGGAGAATTTGTTGTATTGGAAAGTCGTCGCGTCAACGGTTGTAAAGAAGAAAAACGCGAATGGATTGCCAATCCAATTGAAAATCAACATATTTCGGGACGTGCTGCCTGCATTGGCAGCAGTATTGATCGTGATGAACAGTTTAGCTATGTGCGATTACAACGTCATCGCGGTGGCCTGTTAGGATCAAAAAAATTACAGACCTATGGTGTAGGCGAGATAACCCAAGAGATGCGCTTGGATTTTGCTGTAGAAACCAATCCAGCAATGCTAGAGCAAATTGTTGCTTCTGGCTACCAAGAAAACAACGTAATCTATACCACTGCTCGTAATTGCATTGTACATCCAGGAGAATTCTATCTAATTCCACAAAATCCAAATCTGGTTGATATAGCTACATGCCTGTACTTGGCTGCGTTTGACGGGCATCAAGAAGTGTTTATGTTGGGCTACACCGATGAAACTCCAGTACAAAGCATAAATTGGAAAAATCATGTGCAGGCTGTACTTGAAGCTTATCCTGGCACTGTGTTTTATTTTGTAGGACAAGAACAAAACGTACCAGATGCCTGGCTAGAAACAAACAACTCCAGATGCATCAATTACAAAGAATTCATTAGCTATTGTGATGTTTGAACCAGCTGTTCTATAGTTGAAATTTTATCTCGCACCGCATCAAAATTTACAGTTGACCATAGCCCCGGATGCATGGGTTTGGGCCAAGTGCCCGATGCAATCCATGCATAGCCCAGGTGCTCGTTGTTTAATTCAGGTACAAATTCTTTGGCTACACTACAAAAAAACGTGTGATAGGCAAAGCCGGCATCAGCTGTGGTAAATTTTTCCAGAGGCACCAGGCGTAAGTAATCGGGCATTGACCCTAACTCTTCCTGACATTCACGGATCATGGTATCAATTAAGGTTTCCCCTGGGTCGCTTTTGCCACCGGGCAAGCCCCAGGTATTGGGATGCTTGGGATCGTTGCGCATGAGATATAGATACCTCTGAGTATCCACACTGTAAAACCAAACGCCCACGGCTGTTATAGTACCAGGTTCCATTGGCCTCCTGGATAAAGACCTTGATAACTTTTGACCCACATGCTGCCAGTCCAGCGGTACTGTATTTCTGTGGTGATGTTGGTCACGTACTGTAGATTATCAGGACTTGATGTACTGTCAAAGGCTACGTTCCATCGCACACCATCATATTCAATAATGTCATTGGCATGTGCTACTAGAGGTTGTCCACCGGTCCCAGTCCAAGCCACTGGATTATCGCCAGCTGGATTGTCCCATGAACCGGTATCTTCGGTCAGCAAATAGCGTTGTCCAGCAGCAGATGCAATTAGACCAGCACCAGGGCCACTAACTAACGGATCAATTACTGCATCCACTGGTGTCAAGGTGTTGCCGGGAACAGTTCCAGTATTGACTGTAAACAACAAAAATCTATCATCAGTTGGGTCGTATGCCACGGTACCCATCACATCGGTACCATCGGGTTGTTGCAAGGTCACGTAACTGATACCGGGCCTTAGCGTTCCGTACATATTGACAATATCGTGCCATAGCAAATTGGTCGGTGGGCTGTCGGCTGGTGTCAGGCTAGAATTAGGTTCGTCTATTATGTTGTCTGAACGCAAGGCCTGTAACTTGTTATCAATTAACAGGACCTGGTAACCAAACGGAGTAAACAGTTGCCGTGTGCCCAACAAGAGATCGCTTTCTAACAAGGCATTGTTAAGGTCGCCACTGGCATCATAGACTGACGCAATGATACGCTCAACTACACCCAGTTTCTTGACCTTGGCCGGACTGGTGAGCCAAACAGGTAGTTTGAATGTCAGGGTAGCAATGTCGATGGGGTTTTCGGTGCCCACCGGAATAGTACGGCTACTCCAGTTGCTGTTGTCCAGGTACAAGACAGAAAGACTGGTCCAGTCTAAAAAATTGTCAGTGCTCTGTATTTCCAAGCTGGGGTTAAACAAGACTAGGATCTGTTCCAACAACTGCATTTTTTGATTAGTATTACTAGTCCAAATATCCAATTTTATTGTGAGTTCGTATGGTACTGGCATCAAGCGATCGATACTGAATGCATTGCCCTGTGTGGTTTCATACGTGCCAGTATTACTGTCATAGGTACGCTGACGCACCTGTATAGTGTTTATAAAATTGGGTTCTTGGATTCGTGGACGATCATATTTTAAATCAGTGATGTAAAACGTCATCAAGGGTGTGGCTGGCATATTGCTAGCCGAATTATTTTGTAGTATGGTCTGGGCCTGTCGGCTAGCATCACCATACCTGACTGGTACTCTTACTAAGGTATCTGCGGTAGATCCGGGTCCTTGACCGGCTTCGTTGGTGCCAAACTCTACACTAAAGTTGGAAAATATTCTAGCAAACTGTAACAGGAAGCGACGAAGCTGTTCGTCATAAAAGAATTGTGACATTATCGTCCAGGAGGCCTTGGATTAGCAGGTGTGATGTTACCACCTTGGTTACCGTTGTCGGCATTGGGTTGTAGGATTTGACTAAGGCTCTGGCGACTTGGTATGTTGCCTTGATCTGTGGTGGACACGGTATAGGGATTGTTGACAAAGCTGGCTCGTTGAGTTAGAGCTCCGGTGGCCAGGTCGAGATCGGTACGTACATTGTCCGAAATGGCAGTCCATACACGACCATTGTAGCGAAACAGGCGATTTGGGAAATAATCCAAGCGGAAGCAGTAGTCGCCTGTGGTAGGATTGGGTGGAAAACTAACTCCGGGTGTGACTGGCAGGCCATTGGGTGTGTTGGTACTGCCGGTCAAGTATCCAGCTACATAGCCAAATCCTTTGGGACTGATTTCACTGGGTGTTTGCGTGTTATTGGAATCAACTGTATGTGAGCCAGTGGTAACCCCAGCGGCAGATGGCTCACCATTGGGTCCGGTAGGTATGATATAGAACTTAACATTGTCGTAACCACTGAGCGGTACATCGTTATAGGCCTGTGTCAAGATGGCATCGTTGATCTGGAGATCTTTGGGTCTGGTGCTTTGTGCATCACCCACTGTGGTTGGATTGGTAATCAAGGTCCAGTAAGGTTGTCCGGTGTCGGGATTGACCGCATCAATTGCAGTTCCAGGCGGCACATTGCCGTTGGCTCGGTAGTACTGATTACCGTTGTTGACCACAGTGTTACCTGGATAAAAATTGCCGTTGTCCCAGATGTTCTCGGGTTCAAACGGTTGATTCATGATCTGACTGTACTCCTGTGCATTGACCAATGGTGTACATTTGACCCGCCACAGGTGTGGTAACCAGGTCTGGCTAAAGCCTTCACTTGCAAAGGCCGCATCTTGTATCACATAGTAACGGGGTAGAGCCCGCGCCAGATTGGTATTCAAGGGATTGTAATCTTTTAAATTTGGCAACTCCAACACATCACCCGACATGAGCTTGCGACCAAAAAAGTCTATCATGTTGTTGTAGTGAAAGGTAATGAATAAAGTATCGTTGTTTAGGAACAGGCCAAACTGAGTAAGATCAAAGTCTATGTCCTGCTGACGATAAACACCGCGCATGACAAACACATCAGGATCATACACACGATCACGGTTTTCCAACAACAAGAGATCTTCAATAAAGAGCGGATTTGTTGTGTCGTAGTTGGGTATGGTAGCATCATTGTTGCCGTTGTCGGTACCGGCACCCTGTGGACCAAGATATTTGTGGCAGTAGATATCCAGCCCCCCAACAGTATATTGTTCTGAGATTATACGATCTAAATATTGATAGTCGTTAGTTCTATTGGGCTTGTATAAACTCAGTCTTGGCATAATTTATTATTTAGTGCTTTTTTTGCAGCCTTAGTTGCAAGCATTTTAGCAATAGATTCTGGTGTTTGTTTCTTGCCAAGATTTTTTTGTCTTAAATTTTCTTTTTGTTCAGCTGTAAGTGGTTTGTATACGCGAGATTTTAAATATTTTTCAATTTCTTCTTGTGTTTTTTTGCGACCAAAAACAGGACTTTTTTCGCCAACAAACATACCTTTTAATTTTGCAGCTCTTTTTTCTATAGTTTCTTTGCTTTGTTTTTTGCCTTTAACTCTGTTTGATGTTACTTCTTTTTGTTTTTGACTTGTTGGTTTACCATAAGCAGGGTTACCCTTGCCTCGTCGTCTTGCTTTAGATTCTTCGCTCCATTTCCAGCCACCTATTTTATGTCCAGACGATCCTTCGCCACCATCTGTTTTATTGTATAGTATACCTGTTCCCAAATCTTTGCGACCATACTGGGCAATCAATTTAATTTCTAAATCAAATGCAGATTGTTCGTCTAAATTATCTTCTACTATAACAATACGAGTTTGGTCTTTTGGTGGTTTAGTATCTTTTTTGTTCCATTTTTTGTAGGCGCGATCGCCACTGCCTTTTCCGACATAATACGGAGTGCCGTCTTCTCTTAGATAGGTATATACATAAAACATGGTATAGATATTTATGTTCATAATTCCAGATTGACTTGAAAATCAAAACGCCGTATAATTACACTTATGGATGAATTGCTACAACGCTTGGAATCAGCTGAAAAAGCCATAAGCACTGTCAAAAACAAAGTGGCTCGCCGGGATCTGCTCAAAATGGTCCGAACCATAGATAGTGCCATGGTGGCCGCAGATCAAGAAAGTGTAGAGTGCCGGCGTGCTCGAAGAGAAACACCACGCTATAGAGAGCTGGTACAGCAAGCCCGCGACTTGATAACCAATCTGGAACAACACATAACTTTTGCTAACCTGTTAGGTTGACCACTGGTACCTTTCTGTATATAATAAACATTATGGCTAAATCAAACGAAATTAAAAGACTAAACCCCAAGGGTGCTGAAACCAAATACGTAGGGCACGAGCCTGAGTGGCGTGTACAACCTACTGAAGAAAATCGCCTTAGCAGTTTGGCCAATGCTTTCCAATGGTACAACTATCACTATGGCAAACGTGATGCCAAAGAAATGCTATGTCAATATTTAGAGGTCAACCATCGCTCCAAGGACGCCCGACTCATGCGCGGTATTCCTGATAGTCAGATCCGTCTGACACCGGCCTGGGCCTGCAGAATGACCTTGATTGGATTGGAACTTACCGAACACGAACAGTGTATAATTGATGATCAAATTTTGTCCATGCTCAAAATAAAGCAAGAAGTTAAACGAGCACAAGAAGACATTAATGCTGATGCTGCTGTGGCCAAACTTACAATTCAAGATCACCTGCGTGAAAAAGTCTCCGAGTGTTGTGGCGAACTAGAAGGTATGTTCGATGACTTTATAGTGTCTGGTGCCAAAATGAGCGCCGACTTTAAACCTATTGCTCTAATGCGTGGTATGAATATCAGTCCTAACATGATTTCAACTGTGACTCGTGTGTGGGAATTACGCTTGGCCGAATTTAACGAAGTCCTAGTCGGTGAAGATGCCGACCTGGTTGAGGGTTACAGTCATCTTACAAAACTACAACTTCGTAATTGTGTCAAGTTTTGTGAAACGGTCATTAACGACTGTAACAGCTATGTACAGTTGAAAAAAGTAGAACGCAAGCCCCGTGCCAAGAAAGCAGTAAGTCCTGAAAAACTTACAAGAAAATTCAAGTTCCTCCGCGAGTTTGACGAGCTTAAACTCAAAAGTGAACCAGTTACACGACTGGTCAATGCCTCAGAAGCATGGCTATACGATACAGCCAAACGCCGGTTGATCCACGTGATGGCCGATAGTCATATTGGAACTTTTACAATCAAGGGTAGTGCAATTGTAGGATTTGATGCACAAACAACTGTACAAAAAACTCTAAGAAAACCGACCGAACAGATCCGAGCAGTTACAGGTGGTGGAAAACCAGCAGCTCGCAAAGCGTTTGCAGAAATCCGAGCAACTGAAACCAAGTTCAACGGTCGCGGCAGCGACAATCTGATCATACTGTGGGCTTGGTAAACTGCTAAATACTAGGAACAGGAGTTCCTATGGGCATTGAATCCGAAAACAGTTTAGACACACTCAAACAAGATCTATTCAAATATGTGCAGTACCAGCTTGGCGGCCAAATTGTTGATCTTGAGTTGGATGCCGAACACTTTGAAGCGGCCTACAGAAACACCATTGGCACCTATCGTCAGCGTGCAGAAAACGCCTACGAAGAAAGTTATACTTTTATGGAACTGGTCACCAATGTCAACATCTATACCTTGCCGCAAGAAGTGCAATCAGTCAGACAAATCTTCCGTAGAACATTTGGTGACTCGACTGGTCCATTTGCATCAAACTTTGACCCGTTTAGTCAGGCCAGTTTAAATGTTTACTTGATGAACTTTAATGTGGCCGGCGGGCTTGCTACCTACGATTTCTATAGTCAATATGTGGAACTAGCCGGTCGCATGTTTGGCGCTTACATGGTCTACACATTTAATCCAACTACCAAAAAGCTACAGCTCATGCGTGACCCCAAAGGCTCGGGCGAGAGCGTGTTGCTTTGGACATATAATTATAAACCTGAATTTAATCTCCTGACAGATCCGCAGATTACACAGTGGATCCGTAACTACATGGTAGGAAATTGCAAGCTGATCATTGGTGAAGCCCGTGAGAAATTTGGTACAATTGCAGGTCCACAAGGTGGAGGTACCTTAAATGGTACTGCTATGAAAGCCGAAGGCTTGTCCATTATGCAACAGGGTATCGAAGACCTGAAGAACTATGTTGACGCCTCGCAACCCTTGACCTGGGTAATTGGCTAAATATTATTATGAAATCCATACGCGAATACATCAATCTAATAGAATCTGCTCAAACTCCTGTAGAGGAAGCTAGACAAGGTCAGCTACCGTTAGCTACAGGAGCCTTAAAGGTTATTTTTGTAGATCCTGATATGGGTGCAAAAACGATAGGCAAAGCTGTCAGTCCAGAAGAAGCCAAAAAGATTATTAAGGCCAAATTTGATGAGATGTATGATACTGGTGATCGTTTAAGAAAAGTTGCACCAAATATTTTTGTTCTTGAACCAGATTATCAGAACACAGGCGAACGAGCTTCTTCAGACAACTACAAACATTTTTACCACTGGATTATTCAATAATATACTAAGGTAGCTTTCGAGCCGCATCTCTGGCTCGTTTTTTTGCACTAATAATTGCTCGAGTTTCTGCTGTTTGAACTCTTCCTTTTTGCCCATCGCTAATTTTTTGTTTATGTTCAGCAGTTAACACTCGACCCTTTAAGGTCTGGCTTCTTTTAAGATTTGACTCAGATGTTTGTTTTTTATTTTGATTATGTAGCCTGAGTTTATTTTTTGATTCTTCAGTCCAGATGCGTTCTTTATTTGATTTAATACAGGCTAGTCTTCTCTTTTCTGATGGCAATGTATTACTGCTTCCATCACCCCCATCTGTCATGTTTCGTAGTATTCCTGTGCCCAAATCTTTTCGACCATACCATCTTATTAATTGCCGCTCAATAGCCAGCGATCCAATATTTGTTAAATTGGATTCTACTATTATAATTCTATGTTTATCAGTAGGAACCCTAACATTATGGTCTTTTGCCCAAGCACGGTATCCTTTGCCCTTTCCGATATAATATGGAGTAAGATCTGATTTACGCAAATATGCGTAAACATAATAGTTAGGTGGATAAGTAGTCATGCTGATTGCTCCTTTTAAGCGTTAGAGTCGGTGGATATGTCCAGTATCGCGATCGACACCTTTATTTAGTTGACAAACACCGTTTTCTCTTGTATAATCATTAAATGGATTGCATGATTGATATCGAAGGATTGGCAACTGGGCCTGATGCAACTATCTTAACGATAGCTTGTCAAACCTTTGACCCGTTAGGCCAGGGGTATTATGATCATCAATACTACGTTCGAGTTACTTTGGAAAGCCAAGAAAATCGTGCTATTCAACAAGACACAATCAACTGGTGGGCCACCCAACCCGAAGGGCAAAAAGAAGCATTTATGGAAGAGGGCCGAGTCCCTCTAGATCAAGCTCTATCTAGTTTATATAAACTAGTATGGAAATGTAATCGTGTCTGGATGAATGGACCGACGTATGATGCAAATATTTTGGAACATGCCTATAAAAGTTATGGTATGGCATTGCCTTGGCAGTTTTACAAAATTAGAGATACCAGAACCATTTACAGTCTGTGGCCTGACTTGCCTAAACCTCCCACCAGCCACCATGCGCTTGAAGACTGCCGTCGGCAGATTGACATGCTACAGGCCACATTACGGCACCTAAATGTAACGGAAATTAGATGATTATTGGCATTTGTGGATTCCAAGGTTCGGGCAAAGATACCATCGCCGACTACCTACAAAACATTTACGGATTCAAACGCGATTCATTTGCTGCCACTTTGAAAGATGCTGTTGCGGCTGTGTTTGGATGGGATCGTGAGCTACTAGAAGGCCGCACTCGAGAATCTAGAGCTTGGCGTGAGACCGTGGATCCCTGGTGGTCCAATCGTTTAAACATGCCTAATCTAACTCCAAGGTTGGTGCTACAACGATGGGGTACCGAAGTTGCTCGCCGAGCCTGGCATGATGATACCTGGATTGCCAGTTTAGAAAACAAACTGAATCGAGCACACAACGATATTGTTATTACTGACGTTCGTTTTCCTAATGAAATAGCGGCAGTTCGCAATGCTGGCGGCATTGTAATCCGTGTGGTACGTGGCCCAGAACCTGATTGGTATGATATTGCGCTTGGTGCCAATACTGGAATTTTACCCGATCAAGAACTTTTAAAACAGCTGGGTATTCACCCTTCTGAAACTGCCTGGATCGGAACTCGCTTTGATGCTGTAGTTAACAACAACGCCGATGGACTGGACAATCTCTACCAACAGATCAAAAATCTGGTGCAAGATCTCCAGGGCGCCAGGGCAAGGTCGAACGCTTGACTTCCTCCACACAGTTTTGACACACAGTTTTTAAATTACGCACAACACAATTGTTCTGGTTGCCATCCACATGATATACCAGTAGCTGTGCTGAGTATTTGGCTCTAAACCCGCAACGATCACAGGCGGGTTTTTTCTTGTAACCAGCCACTTGCCAACGTGGTTCGGCCGGCTTGATTTTTTTACCTCTCCTAATACACCACTCACACAGACGGCGATACTGTATGCGGTCGCCTTTGTGGTAGGCCACAGCACGGAATCGTTGTTTACAGGATAAACACATGGGTCTCATAGTATTATTTAGTAGATTTTTGTGGCAAAACCTACTAAGTAGGGACCGTATATGCCATTCTTTTTGTCATAACCGATAAATATCTATATTAATAAAAAAGGATTTTGTTATGACCTTACTATCACCTGGTGTACAAGTCAGTATAATTGACCAAAGCAATTACACTCCAGCCGCTTCTGGCTCAATACCGTATTTCTTAATTGCCACAGCGCAGAACAAAGTTTCTGGAGCTGGTACCGGAGTTGCTCCTGGTACTTTGGCTGCCAATGCTAATCAGCTATATTTGATGACTAGCCAGCGAGATTTACTAAGCACCTATGGTGTTCCTTTCTTTTATAATACCACAGCAGGTACACCAATCAATGGATACGAGCTTAATGAATACGGCCTGTTGGCTGCCTACTCGGCACTAGGTGTAACAAATACAGCTTATGTGCAGCGAGTTGATATTGACTTGGCCGCCCTAACAGCCACTTTAAATCGTCCAGTTGGCGCTCCAGTCAACGGCACTTTCTGGTTTGACACCACAAATTCTAAGTTTGGAATTAATCAGTGGAATATTACAACCAGTGCATTTACCAATCAAGTGCCCACAGTAATCACAGATACTGTTTATTTGGAAACAGATACCACAGTACCGTTACAAAGTTATGGTAGCATTGGTAACTATGCAGTGGTTGCAACCTCGTTGACCAACCCAGTATACTACAAACGCGGCGGTCCTACCACTGCTCAAGCACCGGGTTGGCTACAAGAAAGTTATAGTGCTGACGAACTTTATAATACTTGGGTACTGGTTGGCAGCAACGAATGGAAAACATCCTGGGCTACAATCCAAGGAACCACAGCGCCAACTGCATTGACAGCTGGAAATTCATTCACAATCAATAATCAAACGATTACTGTAGCATCTGCTCCTAACAATACTGTACAATATTTGGTAAATCAAATCAACAGTGCATTAAACAGCTACGGCGTATACGCAGCCAATATTGGCGGTAGCCTAAATTTGTATGCAGACAGCACAGCCAGTGGTGACACACTTACAGTAACTGGTGCATCGGGCAACGGAACCACAGCTACTTTGACATTTGGCACACAGGCAGTGGCACCGTATATTGTTGGAGATTCAATTGCGATTTCTGGGTTGACCAGTACTGGTTCTGGCTACAACGGGACCTACACAGTAACAGCCTGTACTACAACATCTGTATCCTATGCTAGTACCTACACTGGTGCTTATGTGACCGGTGGTAGTATCACAGAAACCGTTGCCAACGGTGGGGTTATCTATATTACTAATACATCAGGTACTCCGTTAACCACTTTGGGTATCGCAACAGGTGAGTACTACGCCCCTCAATACAACTATGGTCCTAACTATGCAGCTCCTAAGTGGAGATCAAGTCAAACCATGCCAGCTCCAACTGGTTCGGTATTCCAACAGACTAACACAGTTAACTTGGGAACTACCTTAGTTGTTAAACGTTACAATGACACACTTGGCACTTATGTTCTACAGTCCTGCCCAGTTTACGACAACAATGCTTCTGCAATTTATGCGTTGGATCCTGTTAATGGTGGTCAAAGTATTCCAGCCGGAACTACCTACGCTGTAGTTGATCCTTATGCAAATTCAACAGCTGGATTCCAAATTTTAGAAAGACTTATTCCCGGATCCACAGTCATCACAGCAACAAATACTACTCCGACCTTTGTAACAGGATCGACTTTTACAATTTCTGCTACTGAACCCGAAGTTGGCACATATACTACACCGGTTACAGCTACTATTATAGGAACCACTTCTGCTGATTTTGTAGCCGCTGTGAGTGCTGCTGGTGTGCCAAATGTCAGCGCCTCAGTCAACGGCAGTGGTGCTATTGTGTTTACACATGCTACTGGCGGAGATATTATTCTAGTTGACGGCACGAACGATCCAATTGCTACAGCTGGATTTGAAGTATATACTGCACCCGGTAATGCCTACAGCATTGGCGTAACCTATGTAAATTTGACCAATCCTACTGCTGGATATCAGCTCAGTAACTGGGTTACTAGTCCAACGTTTACCTACATTGCCTATACTAATCCACCAGAAGTTAACCCTGCAAGTGGAACCTACTGGTACTATAGCGATGCTACTGTAGCTGATATCATGATCCAGTACAACGGTACCTGGGTGGGTTATCAAAACTGTACAAACGATGTACGTGGCTATAATCTAAGTCAGACCAATGCTACAGGTCCAATTTTCAGTGCCACAGCACCGACCACACAGACCAATACTGCACAAAGTCCATTGGTATTAGGCGACCTGTGGATTAATACTAGCGATTTGGAAAATTATCCAATTATATCTCGTTGGGAAAATGTCAATGGGCAAGATCAATGGGTACAGATCAGCAACTCCGATCAGTCCACAATCAATGGTATCTTGTTTGCTGATGCTCGTTGGGCAGGTAATGGTACAACCAATCCAGTTACTGATCCATTACCTGCAATTTCAGGTCCTGGCGGATTGATCACTAGTGATTACCTGGATCTTGATGCACCTAACCCATTACTGTATCCAGACGGTATGTTGTTGTGGAATACACGTCGTTCAGGATTCAATGTTAAGACATTTGAATACAACTATTTCAATGCTACCAGCTATCCGTTTCCAGATACCTTGCCGGATCAGACCAGTACTTGGGTAACAGCTAGTGGCCTACGTGTAGACGGCAGTCCAAACATGGGTCGTCAAGCACAAAGACACATTATTGTCAAGTCCTTAAAAGCTGGCATCGAAACCAACACACAAATTCTTGAAAACTCAACTCAATTCAATTTGATGGCTTGTCCTCAGTATCCAGAGCTAGCACCTGACATGGTTACAGTGAACGACAACCGCGGTGATACAGCATTTATCATTGCAGATACACCGTTGCGTCTAACACCAACAGAGGTAGTAACTTGGGCAACCGACAACAACGGTCTAGGAGTAATTACCGGCGACGGCAATTTGATTTCGGGTCAAGCCTATGCAGCTGCGTTTTATCCAAGTTGCCAAACCACAGATCTTACCGGCAATGTGGTAGCCACAGCACCAAGCCATATGATGGTTCGTACTATTATCCGCAGTGATGCGGTAAGCTATCCATGGTTTGCGCCAGCTGGCTTGCGACGTGGTGTAATCGATAATGCTTTGCAAATTGGATATGTTGATGCTACTACCGGCAAGTTTGTAACTACAACAGTGAACCAAGGTTTGCGAGATGTGCTATATCAAAATGATGTAAATCCAATTACCTTCATTCCAGGTTCTGGAATCACCAACTTTGGTAATCATACCCTACAAGGTCAAGCTACAGCACTAGATCGTATCAATGTGGCACGCCTGGTATGCTATCTAAGAGCTCAGTTGGAAGTAATCGGTAATCAGTACCTGTTTGAACCAAACGATACTATTACCCGTAAGGCCATTTCAAGACAGATCAGTTCGTTGTTGAATGCCTTGGTCAGTCAGCGCGGTGTTTATGACTATCTGGTAGTGTGTGATTTGACAAACAATACTCCTGCCACAATTGATGCTAACGAGTTGCATGTTGACATTGCAATTGAACCAGTTAAAGCTGTAGAGTTTATCTATATTCCATTGCGGATTCAAAACACTGGAACAATACAGGCACAAGGATCGGCATAATGATCACTGGGCCAACCCTTAAAATTGGCCCAGGCTCACAACCATAAATAAAGTATATTAGGAGATAACAAATGACATCAGCTTCATTGCTCAATATGAGTGTACCGGCAGCAGACAACAGCCAGCCTACCCAAGGCTTGTTGATGCCCAAGTTGCAGTATCGCTTTAGAGTTACATTTACAAATTTTGGAATTAATGCAGCCACTGGTCCAGTTACGCAACAGGTGATGGAATTTGCTCGTCCTAGTGTAACTTTCCAAAATATTGATCTTCCTATTTACAATAGTACAGTACGAATTGCTGGCAAACACGAATGGGCCGATATCACTTGTAAATTGCGTGATGATGCTGCTGGCACTGCTAGTAGTCTAGTTGCCGGACAATTACAGAAACAGTTGGACTTCCAAGAGCAAAGCAGTAGCGAAGCTGGTATTGATTACAAGTTTACCGCTCAATTTGATGTATTGGATGGCGGCAACGGCACCAATCAACCGCATGTTCTAGAAACCTGGTATATCTATGGTGCCTATCTACAAGGTGTAAACTACGATGCTGCTAATTATGGATCCAACGAAGTCATGACAATTACTATGACTATCCGCTATGACAATGCTGAGCAGGTACTTAGCAACGGTCTTGGAGTTGGCACAACCAGTACTGCTAGCGTTCCTGGTCAAGGTCAACAAGGTCAACCCGTCAGTACTGGCTAATAGTTAGCCCATGTCAATACAGTCATCATATCAGCCTTTCCCTCCAGGGCAAGGTTTGCGTGATTATACTCATGCCAACAAGACTTTTACTTCTGGCAATTATAATCTACTTCCTCGCAACAAGTTCCTATTCTATGTATATTTTAATGTAAACTTGAATATACCAGCTCTGGCCAACTTGTTTTCGGGCGGAAAATTGTCTCAGTTGGGTATCCTGGTCAAGACTGCACAGTTGCCCAGTTACGAAATTGAAGTTGATACCATGAATCAGTACAATAGAAAAAGACTGGTTCAGAAAAAAATCAATTACCAACCGTCGCAGATTGTGTTCCACGATGACAACAGTGATTTAATACGTAACATGTGGTATCAATACTATCAATACTACTACAGTGATCCTACCTATCAATATGGCGACGTTAAAGCTCAATCTGGAGCTTTAGGATTATTAAGCACACCGATTCCAGTGGTTAGTGCTAATTACAATGTGAGTGATGTGTATGCACCCAGTAGAGGCGTCGAACATTGGGGACTTAGCGGTCAAGGCTATACTAATCCTACTTTAACCAGTCTGGCCAGTAGTTTACTGACCGGCCCGGCTAGCGGGCAAGAACCATTTTTCAATGACATCACTATCTATGGCATGAGTCAAAAGACCTTTGCTCAGTACACTATGATCAATCCATTGATCACCAGTTGGAACAGTGAAAACTATGATTATAGTCAAGGTAATGGAACTATGAGTCATACCATGACTATTAAATATGAGGCTGTAAAATATTATTCAGGAGATATCGGTGGTGCACAACCTAGTGCTACTGTGCCTGGATTTGCTGATCCAAGCCACTATGACACCAATCCAAGTCCGATTGCCCCAAAAGACAGTACCAATCAAGTGGTTCAAAACGGTACTTTAGTTTCAGTACCCAATGGTATGGTGCAGGACCTGCAGGCACTCAACACCGGGCAAAATACCTTGCAAAACGTAGTTGGTGCAGTAGGACAAGGACTGGTACCGGCTGCTAGTGGATTAATAGCTGGTGCTCTCAGCACTGTAGCTGGCCCAGGAAGTACTGGACAAGCCCTGTTGGCTGGATTGGCTCCAGCCCTGGCAGGCGGAACTATTGATCAGGCACGACAAATAGCCAACAATCTGGGTGGATTTTTATTTCCAACACCCGACGGCACAAGTAATCCTCCAGATCCGGTTGGCCCGCCGGTAGCACTGGCTGATCCAAGCACATCCGCATGGCAAGCGGCTTATGACCGCGGCGATATTCCTCAAGATTAATCATGGGATCAGTCAACGCAATCAACACCAACACAGATCAAACGGTACAGATATTTGATCAATTTTACAATTTTCAACAAAGTGTTGCAGTGGACGAATACGATGCTGTGCGCAGTTATTTCCTTTCGGTGTTTGGCACAGCCGAGGCTGCTGGAAATTTTACCGTAGCGTTATTCAGGGTGGCACAACAATCAAATACATCAGTTATGAGCTTACTACAACAGATGAGAGGGCAATCAGGCCCACAAATTACAGCTACTTTGGCCTATTATCTAAACGGAATTCGTAGTGCTACAACTTTATTGGGCATAAATGTGCCAACACAACCCAATTTTTATGTAGCACACAACATCAGGATTTGACGCATGGCCAAGTTTGCATCCGGTGCTTATGTGGTCAAAAACTCACAAAAATATGTAGGACGCGGTATTCCTAGATATCGCAGTAGTTGGGAATGGGCTTTTATGAATTTCTGTGATACCAATGACAACATAATCCAATGGGCAAGTGAGCCGGTGCGTATTCCGTATCGGCACCCGCTTACTGGTAAAAACACCACCTATGTACCAGACTTTATTGTGACTTATCGTGGCCCCAACAACACTACCCGAGCTGAACTGATTGAAATTAAACCCAAAAGTCAAAGTCTTATTGAAGAAAAACAAAGCCAACGAGATCGTGCTCAGGTAGCAATCAACTACGCCAAATGGGACATGGCACAAAAGTGGGCCAAGGCCAACGGACTGACTTTTAGAATTATAACAGAAGATCAGATATTCCATCAAGGCCGCGGTAAAAAGCGGTAAATAGCTGTATGACAATTCAGTTGTATGTAAAGGCCCATCAAGTTACGGGATTAAAATATCTTGGCAAAACTTGGAAACTAATTAATGGTAAAAGAGTTTGGATAGAAAAAGGAGACTCAAAATTACTAAGAAATTAGAAGAACTTTTTGAGTTTAATAAACTTGAAGAATCTACAGAAACCGACAGACCCCAAACAGTAGAGGAAACTCGCATTGCTATTGCTGCAATTGACACAACCATTGACAAAATTGACTCAGCCCTGCCGGCTGTGCGCGGTTTAGATGCAAGTGATCAAGAAATGGACGATCTAGCAGCCAAAGCTACTGAAACTTTTGACGATCTCATGACCCTGGGTATGAATGTGGACAGCCGATATGCTTCTGAAATATTTGCTGTGGCTGGGGCTATGCTAGGACATGCACTGACTGCTAAAACAGCTAAAATGAACAAAAAATTAAAGATGATTGATCTGCAGATGAAAAAACTCAAACTGGATCAAGATCGTGGTCAAGATCCTGAAGTACAAACAGCACACGGACAGGTCTTGAACCGTAACGACCTACTGGAACGCTTGATCAGCAGCCGACCAAAAGATTAATACAGCATAAATATCATATAGGGAAAAGACCGATGAAAAAATTTCAACAATACCTGGCAGAATCAGAAAGAACCTACAATTACCGTATAAAATTTGTGGGTGATTTAGAATCCGGCTTTTTAAAAGCCTTGGAAGACAAACTCAAGCAGTTTGACATTGTCAAAATTTCTGGTGCCAAAACTACACCAGTACAATTAAAACCAGCAGACTTTCCTGCTCACGAAAATGATCGGGTGACACATGTGGATGTAGAATTCCGCTACCCAGCCATTGAGCCGCAGATTCAACAGCTGGTACAATTGTTGGGCATGAATCCTAACCGTGTACGTATGTTGACCACACCTTACGAAGACGATATGGCCGATGAAAAGGCTAAAATTGCGGATCAAAATACAGATCTTTTGACCGACACTGACTACCCAGCCGACAATGCAGAACAAAAGGCCCTAAAGAAAGATTACTCAGCTCCGTATGACAAACATGCGGTATTAAAAAACACTTATCGCAGTGACTTTACTGTGGCTGGTGGCAAGACACCGCCTGCACAAACCACAAATGACTTGCCGATGGGCAACACAAGCCCTATGACCAAGATGCATCGTAAACCCAAGCCACCTACTGGCGCACACCCAAGGAACATATAATGACATTTTTTTACGACTTAAACAAACGCCTAGCCGATTTGTCTGCCAAACAAGATCGGCGTCTTGACGAAAGCCGTGCCGCTGTCGACGAAAGCGCCTTCTCCAAGTTGGCCAAAGAGATTGGCAAGAACCCCAAGATTAAAAATCCTGCGGCAGTTGCTGCCACCATTGGTCGTGAAAAGTATGGTCAAAAGGCCATGACAAAGAAAGCCATGGCTGGTAAGAAGGCCAAGCATCATAATGAAATGGACGAAGACTTTAGTCCTATTAATGAAAAGTTTGCTGAGCCTGCCAAGATCAATCCGGCTAAGAAAGGCATGTTTGCTGGCAAGAACAAGGCCGAATTACAAAAACAATATAACCATTTGAAAGCAAGTGGTCCACATCACAAAGGTAGCCCCGAGTATACCAAGATGAAAGAGCTGGCATTTGCCATTCGTGCTAAGTCAGGTTGGGGCAAAATGGACGAAGCTGACATGGATGAAGGCAATGATTTTACAGGCGAACGAGTAAAAGCAATCAAGGCCGGTAAAGATCATTTCACAGTGGGAGGCAAGACTTACAAAATTACTGGCGACACATCAGATGAAAAAATGATGGAAAAGAAAGAACCCAAGAGCAAAGGCACTGCCTTTGATCCTGAAACAGCCAAGAGCATGTTTGCCAACAAGGACGAACACCCACGCCACGATGTCAAAGACACTGGCTACAGCAAGCGTTATACTCGCAAACACGAGGATGACATGGAGAAGGATGACGAAGTCAAAAGCGACGAGCCAAAGAAAAAAGGTCGTCCAAAAAGTACTAAACCAAAAGATGACGAGCCCGTCACCAAGGGCAGTTACAAATACAAGATGGTCAACGGCAAGCGAGTGCTGAAGGATAAGGTCAAAGAAGATGGTATCCCTGTTGCTGATCGCGGCGAGTATGACAATGAAGGTAGTGAAGTCAAAGGCGACATGCACACAGTTATTCGTCATGCTACCAAACTTGAAAAACACCTGCGTGACAGCGAAAACTTGCCAACCTGGGTAATTGAAAAGATTGGCCAGATTAAGGGTATGATGGCTAGTGTCAGCGACTATATTTTGTCACAGCATGAGCGTGGTGTTGAACAGGCCACCGGTGAAGAAGGCATTCGCATTGCTGAAAAAATTACCAAGGACACACCAACAGGTGATGTAATCCATGATTTTGTACACAGCAAGAATCCCAAGTTTGCTGGCAAGAGCAAAAAAGAACGTATTAATCAAGCCTTGGGTGCTAGCTATGCTATGAAAAAGGATAAGATGGAAGAAGACGGCAAGCCAGATTTCTTGGATCTAGACAAGGATGGCAACAAAACTGAGCCAATGAAACAGGCCGTTAAACAAGCCAAATCTAATAAAGAAAAAAAGGTTGAAGAAACAACTACTAGTGGTAGCGTAGCCACAGCAACCCCCAGTGGCAAGTCCAGTAAAGGCGGCATGTCTTTCGGCAAAGGTGTTTATGAAAGTATTGATCAACAAGTTGAACAAATGATAACTGAAAGTATCAGTGTTCAAGAAAATGTTGAAGAGTGTGGCATGGAAGGTGGCCAACCAAGCATCACTGTCCAGGCTGACGGTGAAGAAGCTGCCAAACTCATGATGTTGTTAAAATTGGCTGGCCTAGATGTACCTCAGGCCGAATTAGACGAAAACGAAATGGATTGGCCAACAGATCAACAAACTCTGTCCACCGAACCAAACCTGCGTACATACTCAGGCGGCTTAAATGGACCCAAGTCAACAGGTCAAAGTACCACAGTTGGCGGCGGCATCCCTAATTATCAAACACGCCGGCAGGTTAGCATGGAAGAGTCAGTCAAACTTGAGCGCAACCTGTTCAAGACTTGGCAAGACTATAAAGGTTAAAATAAAATGAGCGTACAAGTTATCAATGCTGCAGGCAATGTTTTGTGGACCACAGACAAAGCTGAAATTGACTCCAACAGTGCCGATGTTACCTATCAGGTGTTTGCTACAGCACTAGGCACAGCAACCGCTGTGGGTAATCTGTATGCTAACGCAGTAGCAGTTCCTAACGGCACAGTGCGTGACATTTATGTTGGTGCTGGCAATTATCTAATCATGACTGGTACTACATTTACAGCTAGAGCCTTAGGCACGCAAAGTTCAGCACAGCACAGCGTATTCAACAAGTCTGGTGTCTAATTATGCGGGCTCGAGAGTTCGTCACTGAAGATGCACACTCAAAGTTTCATGATGATCAGTTAGGTCCAATGACTGGCATGAAACGGTACGATGGATTAGATAATTCAAATCCTTACAACATGTGGCGTTTTATTGTAGCAGCAGCTGGCCAGCCAAAGAAAGATGAAATAGACCCAACCGCACCATTGAGCAAAGGCGGCCCAATTGGACAAAAATTGTCTACACTAGCCTATAGTAAAGCTGATGCTGAAATCTTGGATGCTACGGCACGAGCCATGGGCGAAACAGGTACAACAATCAGCAGTCAAGATTCAACCGAACCTACTACAACAAACAAAACCAGCCCAGTTAAAGGATTTGCAGGGTATCCAAGATGAGAGCCCGTGAATTTATTACAGAGGTAGCCATGGGTCGCACCGGCAGTCTTCAGCGAGACATTGCCTTGGCCTTGCCTGGTGCGTGGAAAATACCAGCACTTAAAAATCAAGATCCATACTTACAATATAGATTTGGTGTAGCTATAGCCGGAGCCAAAGGTGCCAAGCAACGTGTCCAGGACGGCGTTCCTCCTTTTGAACCAGATACGGTTTTTGGTGAAAATGAATTTGTAGTCAGCTATGATCCTCACACAGGCGAATACATTCAAGATGCCCTACGGGCCATGGGTCTTCCTGGCGGTGATGCTATACAAGTGGCCACTATGGCCAGCAAAGAAATGCCCGATGTAGTTACCACCAGTCCAATCTGTAGATTTGTGGGCTACCCTAAATAATCAATAAATAGTAGCACATTTCAAACAAGGAAATAAAATGAAAAAACTTTTAATCTTAGCATTGGTAGCATTGGCACCCGTTTTGGCCCAAGCACAGATCAACAAACAATGTCCACAGTTTACTGTCAACGGCACACCACAGTATGCGGCCCAACCCGGCGATCAAGAAATTTGCCACATGAATTATGCTGTGATACATCGTTGTAGTGTCAAAGCTCCGGTAGCAGTATTTGAGCATTTGACAGTAGCCGCAATGACAGGCCCAGCCAAGCGAAAAGACAACTTCCACCCAGATTCTGCGGTTACACCTAACTGTAGTGCTAGCCTAGCCGACTATGCTGTGGTTGGTAAAACACACGATCGTGGACACATGGCTCCAGCTGGAAACAACACACAAAACGATGCTATCATGACAGAAAGTTTCAACTTGAGTAACATGGTTCCACAAGTGGCCAACAACAACCGTGGTATCTGGAAGCAGTTAGAAACATTTGAACGTCAATGGGCCATGGCTCCAGGCACAGATTTCTATATCATCTCTGGTGGTATTTTTGATCAAGGACATCCTGTAATTGGCAACGGTTTAGGAATTCCAACACGCTTATACAAGATCATCATTGAAAAGAACAGCAAGAAGGTTCAAGCATACTTAATGCCTAACGCAGCATTGCCAGTCCAAGACTTACCCAAGTATCAAGTGCCAATGGCGGCCATTGAGCAGGCCACAGGAATGCGATTTAACTTAGGCCAGTAATCAGAACGCTCACAATTACTGTATGAAAAATTTCTATTGTGCAGCTCCCTGGCGAGGTCTGCACATTAATCCCCAGGGCGATGTTAAGACCTGTTGTGCTGGTAATGACAGCATGCTGGGAAATTTAAAAAATCAATCAATATTAGAAATACTCAATGGGCCAGCATTGGGCGAAATACAAGCAAGTATAAAACAAGGCATCGCTCACAAATACTGTAATAATTGTGTCAATGCCGAGCTGTTTGGACTCAGCGAACGCAATTGGCACAATGATGTTAATTTAGATTTTGATCCAGCTACCGCAAAAATAAACGAACACAGACCTTCTATAGTTGATGTTAGATGGAATACAACCTGTAATTTAAGTTGTAATTATTGTGACGAAGTGGCTAGTTCCAAGTGGGCTGATATTTTAAAATTTCCTATAGCATCCAACACAAGAAAATATTATGCAGAGGTATGCGACTATCTGGATGAACACAAGGAACACATACGCGAAGTTTCATTAGTTGGCGGTGAACCATTACTCTTGCCAGAAAACGAGCGATTGCTTGAAGTTATTCCAAAAAATTGTCCAATATCGTTGATAACTAATTTGAGCATCGATCTTGAAAATAATAAAATTTTTAAAAAATTGCTAACAAAAAATCTAGTAATGTGGAAAGTAAGTTTTGAAAATTTAGGTCCGCACTTTGAATATGTTAGGTATGGTGCCAATTGGAATACACTAGAAAAAAATTTGCAATTGTTGCGTACACTACGCAACATAGGACATGAAGAATCAGTTCATAGTGTTTATAGTTTGTATAATGCTACACGATTGATAGAATTTGTAGAGTGGATTAAAAATTTAGGATTGAAGATAAACTGGCAAGGATTGTATCGACCTGATTATCTAAATCCTTTATTTCATAATGAGCCAATTCGTCAAATAGCAATGGATCAATTGGATCAAGTGCTTGCTAGAACGGATTTGACAACGGTTGAAAGAACATTCTTAACACAAACTAGAAAAAATTACAATGTTCCGCAAGAAAAAAATTTAACTGACAAATTTTTAGAATATACTAGCAAACTTGAAACAGATTATCATCCTGGTCTATTAGGTCACTTTGCTAAACTTTGGCCTGAAATTTATAATAACATACAGTTTTAATTTAGATCAGTAACCAAAACTGCCATAAATTAAAGTATGGCAAAAACCGAAGATACCTTAGTAAAGGCTCCGTATAGAACGACACCTTTCACTGATTATCAATTAGAAGAATTTGTAAAGTGCGCAGACCCTGATCATGGGCCTGAGTACTTTATGAGCAATTATTTTTACATACAACATCCGGTTAAGGGCAAGATGTTGTATTATCCTTACGATTATCAAAAACGTTTAATCAGTACCTATCATAATTACAGATTCAGCATCAGTATGATGCCGCGACAAACCGGTAAATCAACTTCGGCTGCCGGTTATTTGTTATGGGTAGCCATGTTTGTTCCTGACTCGACTATCTTAATATCTGCACATAAACATGCTGGTGCACAAGAAATTATGCAACGGGTACGCTATGCCTACGAGCTGTGTCCTAACTATATCCGTGCCGGCGTAACTAATTACAATCGAGGCAGTATTGATTTTGAAAACGGTAGTCGTATTGTATCGGCTACCACTACAGAAAATACCGGTCGTGGTATGAGTATATCCTTGCTGTACGCTGACGAGTTTGCATTTGTACGACCTGGAATAGCTAAAGAATTTTGGACCTCCATCAGCCCTACACTGGCCACTGGTGGTAAGGCAATTATTACCTCAACTCCAAACTCAGATGAAGATCAATTTGCCTTGTTGTGGAAAGGTGCTAACAAATTAGAAGATCCCTACGGAAATCCAACCGCAGTAGGTATCAATGGATTTAGGCCGTTCCGCAGCTATTGGAACGAACATCCTGATCGAGATGAAGCCTGGGCCGCAGAACAACAGGCACAACTTGGCGAAGATCGTTTCCGGCGAGAAATGGGATGCGAATTCATTATTAACGATGAGACCTTGATTGCTCCAACCAAGCTGATTGATTTACAAGGACATGAACCCCTGTATCGAACCGGTCAGGTACGCTGGTATCAAAAACCTCGTGCTGACAGGACCTATGTGGTATCCTTAGACCCTAGTCTCGGTACCGGTGGCGATCCAGCAGCTATACAAGTATTTGAGGCCAACACCACAGAACAAGTGGCCGAATGGCGCCACAATCGCACACCAATACCAGAGCAGATCCGCATCATGGCCGGTATTGTAAAACACATCAATGAAACGGTGCAGAGTCCTGAAAACATTTATTACAGTGTAGAAAACAATACCATAGGTGAAGCGGCTCTTATCAGTATTGCCGAATTTGGCGAGGAAAACATACCAGGTTATTTCCTTAGTGAACCTGCCAACGGCAACGGCCGTAGATATCGCAAAGGATTCAACACCACAAACAAGCACAAATTGTTGTCTTGCAACAAGATGAAATCTTTAATTGAATCGGGCAAAATGAAAATACGTAGTACAGCCCTGGTTTCGGAGCTAAAAACCTTTGTAGCCCACGGGGTTAGTTATGCGGCCAAACCTGGGGAAACTGATGATTTAGTCATGGCCGCACTGCTAAACATACGCATGCTACAACTGCTACAAACCTACAATAACGAAATTGATAACCAACTACGCGATCACGGTGACGCTATAATTGAACCTATGCCGTTCATATCAGTGATACGATAAATAACAATATGGCTAAACACACACCCGCACGGCAACTTTTTGACCTCTTGGTCAGCAGAGATTTTGACCCTGAAATACTGGATTCCGCTGGAAAACCAGCACCAGATCCAGCCAAAGCTGAACTGTTCAATTTTGACTTTCGTGCAGAATCTGGCAAAGACTACGGTACTGTGGTCATCTTGTTGGGTGACGAAAATAATCTCGAAGTATATTTTGGTGATAATGTGGGTCGTACCATGGAAGGTACAGATAAAAATGATTGGTTTGCTTTTTTAGAACAACTCAAACATTTTGCCGTCAAAAACTTTATGAACTTTAACCCCAAGAATATCAATCGCTTACGCTACAGTATGCAAACACAGGCTGCAGTCAAAGAAGGCCTGTTTGAATCATGGTCTGGTACCAGGACTGTCAGCTGGAACGGTCGACAGACCGAAGCTCGTCTCATGATCCGTCATAAAAAAACCTTGGGTGAAACGGATGCTCGTTATCGCTATATTGAAAGTTTATTTGTAGAAACGGCCGACGGCGAACGCTACAAGTTGCCATTTACCAAGTTGTCAGGTGGCCGTGCCATGGTTGAACATGTGCGCCAGGGCGGCAAGCCCTACGACATGCGTGGACAACATATTGTGAGCATGGTAGAAGAAATCAATGTATTAAGTCGTTTTCGTCGAGCCAACCAAGGTCGTCTCCTGGAAGGCGATACAGCTGCTTTGGTCGAACAGGCCAATCAATACTACAAAACCCTACAACGCAACATAAAAAGTTTAAGCAACAAGACCGGTTACAAAACCTATTTTGAAACTTGGAATCCAGCTGACATTACCGACGAAGAAGTGGTAGTGGAAGGCCTAAAACATCTGTTTGTGACACAGAGCATAGACGATAGAATTGAGTCAGCACTACCCTTACTGGCTCGCATACAACAACAAGGAACAGCCATGAAAGAAGCCAACATATTTGAAGCCTGGGCAGAACGCCTGACAGAAGGAACATGGCAGTTGCCAGACACTCCTGAAAAACAAACACAACTGATTGCACTTATGCAGAAAGATCTGCCTGTGGGTGCCGACGCTACCAATGCCACTGAACAGTTGTATGATCTCCTGGGTGATGATCATTTATTTGATCAGTTAGAAGCTCTTGCCGATCGCGATGCCAATGCAGATGCACGCCAAATAGTCTATGACCGCATGAGTGAATTGAGTGATCATCCTGAAGTGCGCAAGGTCATTGATCAACTTCAAGTGGATGATCAGTACGAAATGAATCCGCCAGAAAGTGCTCCAGCTGACCTAGGATCAGATGAAATGGACGATGCCGAGCATGTGCCATCCGCACCAGGCAAGATCAACAAGTTGGCCGAAAGTCGCATGATCGACGAAGACAAAGAAACACTTGATCATATTTTGGATCGCTTCAAATACGAAGTTCGTCATTTTGAACAGGGTGGAGATTTAGATGAGCACCTGTATGATGCCCTGTTTGACTACTATTGTGATACCGGTGACATGCCGTATGGTGTGGCCAAGGCTCGCTCAGGTGATCCACATGAATGGGTAGCACAGAATTTGGAAAGTCACCTGCGTGGCGGTGGCATTGTCGGTGGTGAACCAGACGAGGACTATGCTGTTGAGCGTGAAGGGGTTGAAGAAGAATACAAAGATCCTGTGACCCAAACTGAAGATCCCCGTGATACTGTAGAACCAGAGTATCCAGAATATGCAGATCCTCTAGTAGACATTCTTAAAACAGCCGGAGTACCTGCTGGAGATCATCCTGCACCCGACTATAACCATGCTGAAATAAGCGAAGCCATCGCCCATATTGGCGATACTGTCGAATGCCCAGGCGGTGTAACAGGCAAGATTATATCCGATTTAGGCAACAAATGGTTAGTAAAAGATCTGCATGCCGAAACTGAAGATGACGAGTTAGAATTTAACAAGGCAGATTGCTCAGTATCTAACATGTCTGAAGCCATTCCAGTGAGTTTAGAAGCTGAAGAAACGGACGAAAGCTCACCGTTAAAAGGTCAGTATGGACATTCGGGCAAGATGAAACCAGTTGCCAAAGACACCAGCTTCTTGGATCGTCTTAAAGAACTTTCCGGAATGATTCGTAACTAAAATTATATTCTGAACAACCGCGAGATAAATAGTACTTGTAATAAATTGTAGAGTATGTAATAATGCATACTCTACACAGGCAACCGGCAGTAAACAGGCAACCGAGATAGGCATTATAATAAATGACAACATACTCATTATATGTAAAAACACATCGAGTCACCGGCTTAAAATATTTAGGCCAGACTTCCAAAAGCGATCCTCACAAATACACAGGTTCTGGAAAATATTGGCTACGCCATATTAAACAGCACGGAAAAAATTGGGATACTAAAATCCTATTCAAATCGCAAAACAAAAAAGATATTAACAATTTAGGTGCCTACTATAGCAACCTCTGGAATGTTGTAGAAAGCAGTGAGTGGGCAAATTTAAAACCAGAAACTGGAGATGGAGCCGCATCAGGAATATATAATCCTATGAAGAATCCAGAGGTATTGTCAAAACAACAAGCAATAATTCAAGATCCAGCAATTAAAGAAAAGCATCGTGCGGCAACAATCAAAGCAATGAATACCCCTGAGGTAAAAGAAAAATTAAAAGCAGTTAGAAATACACCAGAATACAAACAATATTTAAAAACAACATTACACAAGCCAGAGCTAATAAAAAATCGCTTTGGCAAAAAGAATCCTAATTTTGACTCTACTGTTTATTATTTTGAACATGTTAACGGAATTACATTTACAGGAACAAGATTCGAGTTTAACAACACCTATCAACTGACAAGCGGTAGCGTGTCGAGATTGTTAAATGGAGAATATAAAACTACACAAGGATGGAAATTAGCCAATTTAGTAGTAAACACGGACAGATGAGTGTATAATCAGCTGTAAGGCAACATTTAAGACAATCTTAAATCACATATTAAATCAACTTAGAAAGGCAACATAATATGGCATCGTTACAAGAAATTAGAGCAAGACTCGCTGCCAGCGAGAATAAACAAGGTGGTCAATCAACCGGAGGAGATAATTCCATTTATCCTCATTGGAATATGGCCGAGGGAGACAGCGCAACACTACGCTTTCTACCAGATGGTAATACAAAGAATACTTTCTTTTGGCAAGAACGCAGCATGATAAGACTTCCTTTCAATGGAATTAAGGGTGAAATGGAATCCAAACAAGTTATGGTCCAGATCCCATGTATGGAGATGTATGGTGAGACCTGTCCGGTGCTGACAGAAGTTCGTACCTGGTTCAAAGACAAGAGTCTTGAAGAAATGGGTCGCAAGTATTGGAAAAAACGTTCATACATTTTCCAAGGCTTTGTACGTGAGAATCCTCTTGCTGACGACAAGGCTCCGGCCAATCCAATCCGTCGTTTCATCATTGGGCCTCAGATCTTTACCACCATCAAAGGTGCCCTAATGGATCCAGAGTTGGAAGAATTGCCAACTGATTACCTGCGTGGCCTAGACTTCCGTATCAGCAAAGGAAGCAAAGGCGGATTTGCTGACTACAACGGCTCCAAATGGGCTCGTAAAGAAACAGCACTTACTGAAGCTGAACAAGCGGCCATTGAGCAGTATGGCCTGTTTGACTTGAGCACATTCATGCCCAAGAAGCCAGGAGATGTTGAACTCAAGGTCATCAAAGAAATGTTTGAAGCGTCAGTTGATGGTCAGAGCTACGATACTGAGCGTTGGGGTGCTTACTTCCGTCCAGCCGGAGTCAATGCTCCTGCCGGGGCCGCAACAACAGCCGCTCCAGCTACTTCAGTCGACGCCGATGAAGATACTCCGGCACCAGTGTCCAAAGCGGCTCCTTCTGTGACCAGTGATTTTGACGACGAAGAACCAGCACCAGTGGCAGTTTCTATTGAAGCCAAACCTTCTACACAAAAAGCAGAAGATATATTGGCAATGATTCGCGCACGACAGAAACAATAGCATTTAAATTAGGACAGGGCCTGACAGGCCCTGTCCAATAGATGATGGATACACCTAAATTTATAATTACACGCTTTGCTCATGGAACAGCAGGCAAATTTCTAAGCACGGTTTTACAGACTAGCAATCTGATTGATCACTGGTCACCGACTGTTCAGAAAGAAAAAGAGTCTGGAAATTTTTTAGATGAGGTAACTTTACAGTATGTTCGAAGAAGTTTCCCCGTCGACCATACTCTCCATTTACAAAATGAGCCTATGGTGCCCTATTGCACAGATTTATACAGCACTGGGTATACTCGTGGCCAGGAAACCACACTAGAGCAATATTTAAATTATGCTCAAAAGATAAAAGACATTAGATTAGATGCCTGTATGGAAAAAAATCTACTTGCTAATCTTATTTTTCATAAATTAGAAATCCCTATTTTTTGTCAAGGAGCACCGGTAGTTACAGTACTAGTTAACACTAGTGAAGAAAAAAATTGGTTGCACCGTACACTATGGTCAAAACACTTTGCAGAAATCGACAATAGAATACACCACCTTCCAAGCGACCCAAATTATTGCAGTTTTGTAAGTCTACCAACTGTGTTAAAATTTCATAATGACTATCATTATGATATCAACGAAAAAGATAGACTATTTAACAAATACATATTAGAACATTCTGGAGAGCGCTGGTACACTAATCCTAACAATGTTACCAAATTTGACAATTTAAATAATTTAAACAATAAATTTATCAATTTAAAAGATTTTTTTGAGTTAGACACATTTATTAACACAATGTCAAGTTTATTCAATTATTTTAATCTTGGTACATTAAACAAATCTTTGGTGTCTAACATGTATAATATTTGGTGGGGCCGACAACTTAAATTATGAAACACATAGATTATCCATATACACAATTTGACAATTTAGTACAAATGCCAACGACCTTTACACTATGCGATCATATCAAAGGGTTTAATTTGTCTAAAACAAATGATTTTTTTAAAAATCTAAACAATTATGGTAAATTAAAAAATATAAAATATGATATCATTTATCATAACGTTTTAGAAAACGATATTAAATCATCGTATCCACACTTGAATATTAAATTTTCATCTGAATTACAAAATAAATTAAATTTAAATAAGTTTTTATCGTACAATATACATCCAACAATCAATTATAAAAATTTCATATGCAGTTTTAATGGATCCGATCATGTAAGTAGAAAATTGCTAGTGTCAATTTTACAAAAATTTGGATATTTCAATCCTGCATATTGTAGTAAGAATTTTTCATATTCTACAAATGTGCTAAATGGACATGTATACGATTACGTACAAGACAACGATAATTTTTATTGTAAATTCTTCATTTCAGATGACAGCGAAGATTTTTTTCAATCTGTATATACTTTTGATTATACACGATTCCAACACGATAAAAATATTTACAATTTAGAAACTCGTCTCACTGAGAGTTTTTTGCATGTGGTAAGCGAAACCATGGCTACAAGTTATGTTCCTTTTGTTACAGAAAAATTTTTATATAGTATTGTGACCCGAGGATTATTTCTTGCTTATGCACAACCAGGTTGGCACGCCCATGTAGAAAAATACTATGGGTTTAAACGCTATACTAAATTATTTGATTATAGATTTGATAGTATCGAAAATCCGGTTGAACGTGTAGTTGAACTCATGTGCATGATTTCAAAATTCAGTCGGTTAACTACAGTAGAATGGTATGACTTATATCTAATAGAACAAGATACCATTGAATATAATTATGATCATTATTTTAGTGGTAGTTATCTAAAATATTTAAAAAAATATAGTGATTAATTTCAATAGTTATAGCCCTGTAATAATTTGTTTTCCTCCGTATGCTGGCGGAAAGTTTATTAGCAATTGTTTGTCATTAAGCCAATATGCAGTTCCACAAGATGCTGTTATAGCAAAAAAACTTTTAGAAAATCCCACTGACTATCAATATAGATTAGATTTGGTACTAAAAACATTACCCCCTTCTCAATCTGCTATGAAACAGTGGGTTAAAAAATATGAACTTGGAGATCTGCAACTTTATGGAAATGCTGTAGAGCAGTGGCGAATTGGTATTGCAACAACAGATAATATGCATGCGGTTGTTGAGACTCTTTCTTTTGGCAATCTACGATATTTTATTTGTTGCCACGCGGGTGCTTTAGGAGTAGAAAAACTTTTAAAGGTATGGCCCAACGCACAAATTTTGATGTTGATAAACTATGCTAAATTTAGTAATATTTCTTGCCAACTAAAATCCTCCAATTTCAAAAATTCAGTTGAGTATTCAGGTAACTACTGCAAAGAAAAATATGACCAACTAGCTGGGCCAGATTGGCCATCATGGAAAGAATTTGAAAAAACAGGATTTAATACAAAATATTTAATCAATTATCCAGAATATATCATAAATGAAATTGGATCATTTTATCCCTGGCATACCATAGAGAAAAAAACAATATTGTTGGACATTGACAATAATATTTTTGATCAAGATCGCTTCCTTTGCGCAATTTCAAACTTGTATCAAGAATTAGGATTTGACGATTTTAATTCAGAGCTTGTTGAAAAATTTTGGAAAAGATATATAGACTTACACCAAATTTTGTAGTATAGTAATTAAACTTAAAGAAAGAAGGTAATTATGGCAAAACCATTTGACGTATCAAAATTCCGCAAGGACATCACCAAGAGCATCGACGGTCTTAGTATTGGATTTAACGATCCAACAGACTGGATCAGCACAGGCAACTTTGCGTTAAATTATTTGATCAGCGGTGACTTTAACAAAGGTATTCCACTGGGCAAGGTAACAGTATTTGCTGGTGAGTCGGGTGCAGGTAAAAGTTATTTCTGCTCGGGCAACATTATTAAAAACGCACAAGAGCAGGGTATTTTTGTTATATTGATTGATAGTGAAAACGCACTAGATGAAGATTGGCTTAAAGCATTAGGTGTTGACACTAGCGATAGTAAATTGCTTAAATTGTCAATGGCCATGATTGATGACGTTGCCAAAACAATCTCAACATTTATGAGCGACTACAAGGCACTACCGGACGGTGAAAGACCAAAAGTATTGTTTGTAATCGACAGTTTAGGTATGTTGCTGACACCCACAGACGTTAATCAATTTGATGCAGGAGAAATGAAAGGTGATTTGGGTCGTAAGCCTAAAGCACTTACAGCATTGGTTCGTAACTGTGTAAACATGTTTGGTAGTTATAATGTAGGCCTGGTGTGTACTAACCACACCTATGCTAGTCAAGACATGTTTGACCCAGATGATAAAATCTCGGGCGGCCAAGGCTTTATCTATGCTAGTAGTATTGTGGTTGCTATGAAGAAAATGAAACTCAAAGAAGACGAGGATGGCAACAAGATTACCGATGTTATGGGCATCCGTGCTGGTTGTAAAGTAATGAAAACTCGGTACGCTAAACCGTTTGAAGGTGTACAGGTTAAGATTCCCTATGAAACAGGTATGAATCCGTACTCGGGCATGGTGGACATGGCTGAAAAACGTGGCCTACTCAAGAAAGAGGGCAATAGTTTGGTATTTGTTACCAGCGATGGAGAAGTAATTAAACAGTTCCGTAAAAAATGGGAAGCTAATGAAGCTGGTTGTTTAGACAAACTTATGGCCGACTTTAATAATCAAAAAACAATAAGTACTGAAGAAACAGCAACGGAGGAATAATATGTCAGTAGAACTAGCGAGTGAAATTTGGAGCGAGCTCAAGCGTTATGTAAACACGGTTGACCGTGATGAAGCCGCAGAAACATTAGTATCAGTCTTGATCGACAATGATTTGGCCGCCGACGAAATACGCAATGCATTCAAAGGTGATTCAGATGTAAAACGAGCCTTGACCAGTTATTTGCGCGATCACGAAGATGTCGAAGATGACGAGGATGTCGAAGATGAGGATGAAGATGACGAGGATTACTGATGTGGTATAGCCGGGTAGTTGCTGATCTAGCCAACATTCCAGACTTTATTGATCACTATAATCATGAACTAGATTTAGCCAAGCAGGACTGTCGTGTGGGTGGCTTGATTGAAAAGAATATTACGGCCTTGCCTGGCATTACTGAACACAGATTCAATCAGTTACAAGAGATTGAAGCGGTGCTTAATTATCTTAATATTCAACTTAGAAAAATTCGTCGAAAACATTTTCAAAAGTATTTAGAAGGATATGCTCGTGCGCTAACCAGTAGAGATGCAGAAAAGTATGTGGATGGCGAAGACGAAGTAATTGAGTTTGAAACCTTGATTAACGAAGTGGCTCTGTTGCGTAATCGTTTCTTAGGTATCCTCAAAGGTATGGAAAGTAAAAACTTCATGTTGGGACATGTTGTTAGACTCAGAGCTGCTGGCATGGAAGACATACAGGTATGACATTTGGTAACAGCGAGCTGTCGCATCAACACAGTTTAGAAACTCTTAATGCATTACAAGAGTACGATGAGTTTATGGAAAGTATTGGAACTCTAGTGGACATTGGGTGCGGCAGTGGTCTGGATACTAAATGGTGGGCCACCCGTATGACTAGAGAAGATAATCCGCGCCCGCTCAACATCCAATGTACTGGTGTTGATTTGATCGAGCAACCCTTTGCTCCCAGACAATACACAAATGTAGCTTACCAATGTGGTAATTTTGAAACAGAAATAGCGACCCCACCGGGTCGACTGTTTGATGTGATATGGTGCCATGATGCATTTCAATATGCAATCGACCCCATTGGGACCTTGAGTCGCTGGCGCAATATTGCCAGCGACGGTGCCATGTTGGTGCTGATAATTCCCGAAACTCAATGGATACATCGCAAAAAGTTGATGTTTACCCAACCCAACGGATGTTTTTATCACTATAGCATAGTTAACCTCATACACATGTTAGCCATAACTGGCTGGGACTGTCGTGCTGGATTTTTCAAAAAAAACCCAACTGATAACTGGATTCATGCAATAGTGTACAAATCCGATCATAAACCCATGGATCCTAGAACCACCACCTGGTATCAATTAAGTGAAATGGGGTTACTGCCCGAATCTGCCGATGCCAGCATACAGGCCCATGGGGAATTACAGCAACAGGAGCTGATTTTGCCGTGGCTTGATAAAAGCCTGTGTTGGTTAGGAAATTATTAAAATTGATAAATAAAATTATAGGAGATTCAACTTATGGCTCAAAATCGCACACTACAATTCTTGGGATTAGCATACGGTAATGCACCGGTAATATTAAATGCTCATATCAATGGCACTTTAGTATATTCAGGAAGCGTTCCTACAATAGATGCTCCTGTAAATCAAACACCAGGAACAGTACTGACTCAACCCTTGTTTGTTACAGATCCTGCACTATTTTCAATCCCAACAGATTTTGCTGGCGCATACCCAGTAACTATATCAGTGGCCAACGGAAATGGTATATTAATCGGCGATGTATATTCTAATTATATGCCAACCTACACTCTAAATACCCCTGCAATACTGGATAACTCCACAATTAGTGATACTACATTAACTGTGGGTACATTAACGTCTGGCACAATATCCATTGGATCACTATTAAGTGGTGCTGCCATTATGGCTAATACCTATATTATTAGCGGCAGTGGATCAACTTGGACCGTAAATAACAGTCAAACAGTAGCGGCAACAACAATTACTAGTCAATCATTAACAATAAACCCAGGAAGCTCTACAGTATTCGGCCCTTGTTATGTTAACCAAACCCCAAATAATGGTACTAATCCCCCCGACCCGCGTGCTAATGTAACTCTTGATGGTATTCCACAAACTCGTCCAACACCGACTCCAGAAACAATGGGTCCAGTTGACTGGACAGTAAACGCCGGTAGCACCCTGGCATTTGATTTAACTATTAGCCTAGGTAATGTAGCCGTCTAAATCAGCATGTACTAACCAACTAAAAGCCCTACTTAGCTAGGGCTTTTTTACGGTTGACTATTAATGTCCAATTCGCTATAATATTATATACTAACAAAAATGACTAAGAAACATTTTATAGCAATGTCCCAAGAAATTAACCAAATACCAAATACCTGATATGTCAATTGCATTCTGTCGGGCAGTACAGACTACTAATCCTAGTTTTGACCGGGCTAAATTTAAGCAGGTTGACCTAAAATACCAAATACGCTATAATAGTATTATTAACAATATAGTTAAGGAGCTAAAAAATGTCAACAATCTTAATCAAA
>Ga0007839_1000044_pt1 | contig 19137 bp, 9 predicted proteins | sample CryBogCBE18Jul08_FD_56249 | JGI IMG/M metagenome (GOLD analysis project Ga0007839, IMG submission 56249) | Freshwater microbial communities from Crystal Bog, Wisconsin, USA - CBE18Jul08 | ecosystem: Environmental > Aquatic > Freshwater > Lake | place: Crystal Bog, Wisconsin, USA | collected...
CAGCGAGCTGATAAGCATTAAAGATACCAGCAGTCGTTGACTGAATGGTGGGTGTCGAGAGAAAGCCAGACGTTTGGTATCCATACGTTAGTCCAGCGACAGTTGATGTCAAAGAAAGATTGAGTGTCGAAGTGGATACAAGACCTAGCAAGTTCGGTGCTGAAATATATCCAGCGGTTTGTAAACTTACAGTCGTTGATATAAGTGAAGTGGTTGATATATAGATTTGACCTAGACCCGCAACCGTCGACTGGAGCGACAGAGAAGAAATTGCTGGAAGGTTAAATAAGTTGCCGCCGTTTCCTATAATGCTTGAAACCGTCAAAGATGAAACAGTTTGTGATGTTAGAACTGTTCCACCGAGAGTATACCAGGTGTTATTTACACCCGCATAGAGAGTTGTAAATCCGAAAGCGTTACTCAAAACTTTTGTCGTCGTGGCATCCTCAAATGTATCTGGAAACTGCGTGTTCAATGTAAGAGTTTTATTTTGAAAGTTGCCGTATATGTCTTTTAACGAGATTTGACGATAGGGAATATCAATCGTCTTTGGTAACGTAATCGTGCCTGCGTTGACACGCGTGTCAACTAGACCCACCTCTGTAAACGTGCTAAATAGCTGTGAGGCCATGGGTTTCCTCTCTACAGAGACTAAGGTCTTTTAGAGAGTAAAGAACGCGATCAAGGACTCGGTGGGAAATTGTAGTAGGGGTGTGTAGTCGGTAAAGATTTAGGAAGACCCCATTTCCAGGCGAGGTAGCCTTCGACGTTTTGGCATTGAGATAACGATAGGGTTGTATTATAATGTATAATTTCTGCAAAATAATCTGAATCATACGAGTTTGTACCATTTGTTGAATTAAGATATAAACTTCCTGTGCCAGAAGAATTGGCAATTACACTTGAACCACCGCCTGCAACAGTTGTTCTTGATATTCCATTTACTCTATAAGGATTTGCCGTCGTATTTGTTTTATTATCATATCCTATACACCAAATAAACCAGGTATTTGTAGAAACAGGAACTCCTACATTATCATACACATCCAAAAAAGTTGAACCTGATGGTAATGGAACAGCTAATAAATCACTGTTTCCTGTATACTCATAAAAACCTACTCCATTTGTTCCAAACAACCCTCCAATTAAAAGACGTCCCCCTGCACCCTTTCCAACAATAAATGTTGTAAAATTTGTATAAAAAAGAAAGTTTGCAAGTTTCAAGTTTGCACCACTGGGAACATAAACCGTATTTTGATTATTTAATGAAGAAAATGATAGACTACATGTTGCTTGATTATTTACCATTGTATAACTCAAACCAGATTTATCTCTCCATGCTGTAATCGACGATGTTCCTGTAATAGTTATCGCATCCGCTGCATCTAACCAAAGCTGGCATCCACCAATCGACGTCGGATTCAAACGTGTTGTATAATTGTTTCTTACTATAGGATTTTTATAAGGGGGCGATAGTGTAGGAGAACTCTGATAAGGATGACCTGATGCAAGAGATCCTTGAAGACCCCACTTCCACGCAAGATATCCCTCGACTGCTTGAACTTGTGGCGTTGTCAGGGCCACACCAAAAAATGCAATGACTTCACCGATATAGCCTGTCCAATACGATCCTGCATCGGTTGTATTCGGATTTGTTCCGATGCCATATGCTGATATGTTAAATGCGGAAGAAATACCTGTATTCTGAGAGGCTGGTGTTAGATTTCCGTTTACACCGATATATTCCATATTACTATTCTGAGAACTCTGAATAACAAAGGGAGTATTGTAAGAAGGAACAGGTGTTGAAAGATAGGAAGATTGGCGACCTATAATCATAGCTTGAGTCCCATTATTTTGAATAAAGGGAAAAGTTGTTGAAGGATCACCATAGTCATTTGCTCCTGTTCTGGCTAAGCCTAAAAGGCGTCCATAGGCTGAATATGAATTTGATGAGGCTCCTATATTTGATCCCAAAGTCGCAACAGCAAAGCAGTTCATTTGTGTGCCTGAGAATGTCTGTGACATACTACCGAGATAATACATCGGTGGCGGCGAGTTACTTGACTTAAAATAGATTGCAGGATTGGCGTTTATGGCGTTTCCACTATAGATTGGTGATCCATTGTAACTTGACGTTGAATTGCTAAAAGGAGATTTATCAATCCACTGAGTGACTACAGAGCCAATGGGAACAGATTGTCCTGTTCCGTAAACATCGAGGGCGTCGAACCAGAGTGAAAGCCCAGCGATAGCCACAGGATGCTTTAGATTTGTGCCTGTGGTTTTGATGATGGCTTGGGGATAATAGACTGTTTCTGCGAAGTAGGGTATTGAGTAATAAGGATGTGATGTAGGCAAGGATCCCTGAATACCCCACTTGTAGGCAAGATAGCCTTCGACTTGCTGACGTTGGGTAGTAGAAAGAGATGTATTATATACAATTACTTCACTAATTGTTCCGCTCATGTATTCAGACTGAGAGACAACCGCTGCACCAATTGTGCAGTTTGTGTTTGGCTGATTGCGATTATTTGATGGATTTCCTGATACACCCGAGGAAAAGTTAATCCAAACACTTCGTGTTCCTCTTCCTGAAGTATAAAATGCCCCAATACATGTTGTTTGACCAGGAGTCATAGTTGTTGATGTTGTAATATCATCAGAATACCAATAGTTTGCTACAGTATTTGCACCTGTTGTATTACGAATAACCCATAATTGGTCAGTAGACAGAATTCCTGCTCCTACAATACCGTATGGCCCACTATTACCAGTCCAGTTAACGATAAAAAAATAACTGTATGAAGTATCACCATAAGGTAGAGTTCCGTTTGGCAAAGTATAGTATTGACTCGAAGAATATGTAAAATTAATACCTTTAGCAGATGAAGAATAGGTTGGATTATTTACTGCGGTGCCATTCAATCCATTTCCTGACTTATCAACCCATGTTGAGACTGTTGCCCCATTTGTAGGAGCAGAACCCGTTCCCGCAGGATCAGTCCCATCTAGCCAAAGCTGACATCCAGAAATTGTTGTGGGCTGAAATAATCTGGTATTTTGTGCTTTGACTGTCGCCATCTCTCTAAGGACTCGGAGGAAAGTTTATGTAAGGATGACCGCCTGGTAGGCTGCTTTGCAGGCCCCATTTCCATGCTAAATATCCTTCAGTTTGTTGTCGTTGACTGCTTGTCACTCCACCAGGATAGACAATTACTTCAGAAATATTTCCAATAAAATACCGACCATTAAAAGTTCCAGAAAGAGATATACGAGACGATGCTGGTCGTGTCGCAGTTGTTGTGTCAATAATAACATATTGATTTAAGAAAGAGGCATTTGCATTCGGTGCACCATTTGTATAATAATTTCCATTTCCAATATCATCTGAATTACCAAAATTAACAACAGAACCTGAATAGCGAATTGAATAATCACCCGAATTATTATCCAGAAGTGTAAGAATCATAGGATATCCTGTGCTTATACTTGTCAGTTTTGCCACTACAAAAAAAGCAGAGGATGTTGTAATTGTAAATGTAAAGCTTGTTTGTAAAATAGCACCTGATGGAAAATTCACAACATTCAGGCCGCCATCTGTTGTATAAGTTGGTGTACCAGTTTGTGTAGTCAGATTATTTCCACCTGGACTTTTATCAGCCCATATACTTATATTTGATCCAGAACTATATGTAAATCTAGAAGAATCTGCAGCATCTAACCATAATTGTGATCCAGATATACGCAGAGGTGACCAGACCCCTATCGACGCTTTGGGTATAGATGTCGGAAACGGAAAAGGAACATAGGGAATCGTGTAATTCGGATGTGTGGGTGGCAAGGATGATTGAAGGCCCCATTTCCAGGCAAGGTATCCCTCTACCTGTTGGCGTTGGCTATTATTTAACACTCCATTATAAACAATAATTTCTGCTGTAAATCCTGTTGTAGCTCCTACGGGATCTGTGCTTCCAACTTGATAATATGACCTACCACCAGAAGCAGATCCATTAAAATTAGCAGCATTCGTCCCATTTATGTAAAAATTTACAACATCTGTGGCCCCAACCGTTAGATTTAGTGAATAGAGTAAATATTTTGTAGTCGTAATTCCAGCAGCGGCTTGACTAATAGTACCTTCACCATTAATACCAAGTCTCCCTGTTCCATATAGACTATTTCCAGCTCCATCTGTAAAAAAGAAAAAGAAGGGTCCAATAAAGAGGGGGGAACAATATGCTCTCAGCGTTGTATTACGAAAAATAGTAAATACTGTTATATTTGTATAACTTATAGTAGGAAACGAGAAATAAGGCTGCGTTCCTGTAAAATCTAAAACATTCAGACCATTTAATAAGGTTCCTGTAGTAGGTTGATTTGCTAGTGTAGGCTGTGTTGCATTATTATTATTCCCTGACTTATCTCTCCAAGAAGAAACATTACTTCCAGATATAGTTAATGTAGAAGTATCCGCAGCATCCAACCACATTGAACATCCAGAAATGGCTGTAGGAAAAAAATAGCTAGAGGAAGTGGCTTTTATAGGAATCTTTATTATTTGATAGGGTGGTGCACTAGCATAAGGATGTATGCCTGGTAAGGAACTCTGAAGGCCCCATTTCCAGGCGAGATATCCCTCTACCTGCTGTCGCTGGGTTGTTGTAAGAACTGAATTATAATGTATTAACTCTGCACAATAAGAAGTATCAAAGCTAGAACTAAAGTTTCCATTTATATAAAAAGATCCTGTTTGGTTTGTTTGAGAAGTAGCTGTTGATGTAGTTGTTGAACGAACAGTTCCATTAATAGTATAATTAACTGCTGTAGTTCCGCCTGAATATCCAATACAAAAGATTGCCCAAGCAGTTACTCCTCCTGGTGTAGAGGTTAATACAGATGTTCCTTGTCCTATAACACTATCATTTGGAAGAAATGGATTAATATCGAGTAGATTCCAATTACCAGTATATGTATAATATATATAGCTATTTGATACATTCAAAAGATCGACTAGCCAATTTCCTACAGCACATTTTACAACTACAAATTGTGTGAAGTAACTATTCCAGGTAAACGATGAATTCCTCGGAACATTTGTTCCAAGATTATATACAGGATTTCCATTCAAAAAGTTTGTTGAAAGAGTGGCAGAAGATGTTAAGTTAACTCCATTTCCACTACGATCAGGAATTAATGTTACAGATGAGTTATTTCCACCACTTTCTTGAGCAGCGTCCAACCATAAGGCACATCCCGCGATACTCAAAGGAGGTGTTAAAAACACTTCTTTTGCTAGGTTCCCTGTCGCCATTCTATTATTAGATACCAAATCTAGCTCTTAATGCGTTAAAGTTCTGTGTGACTTGTGAAGCCGAGAGAACTGCGTTATAAATTTTCACAGCCCCTATACTTCCAACAAAATTCGTATAATCTGGATTTCCTGAGCCAGCGACAGCGAAATATACTGATGATCCTGGCCATTGCTTCGTCGTATTGCCCGTTGAGACATAAGCTCCATTTACATATCCAATTACATCATTTGTTGAATAGTTATATGTATAGCAGACATTTGTCCATGTATTTGCTGTATAAGATCCAACACTCAATTTATAGACACCTCCATTCCAGAATCCTACATTGATCGTATTTGAATCTACACTGACCAGAGTCACATTCCATCCTGCGGGAACAGCTGCTGATCCTTCTTCACCGAGTATAGATCCACTAATATTTGCTGCCGCGTAAAACCAGATATCAATCGTATATGAAATATTATTCCATGCAATACCTGTTAGATCTTGAGCATAGCCTCCACTAAAGACAATGGCAGTTGAACCACCGGGTGTTGACGTGGTCGAAACCGCCGAAGAAAAGGTGTAATTGTTTCCTACTGCTGCTGTCCAGGTAGAACCCGTTGTATACGTTGAAGCATCTAGATTCTCTATCAAACTGTTCACAATGACGGTGGCTGGAACAGGAGGTGCTACATAGTTCAGTGGCGGGTATCTCGCATAAGCATGCGTTGAAGGCAAAGAATTCTGGAGACCCCACTTCCACGCCAGATTTCCTTCCACATCCTGTTGCTGGGCCGTCGGAAGTTGTGTGGTATAAATCTGGATTTCCGCAATGTAGCCCTTCAGAAGATTTGTTAGATATTGTGTGGATCTCTGACCCAGAATATAAAAGGATAAGGCTGTTTGTGTATACGTATAAGATGCCTGTGATAATTGAACACCATTACGCCATAATTGATAATTTCCATCGGCAATAGTCCATCGCATAATAAGATAGCCTGTTGAGGTTTCATTCGTGGGCGAAACCGTATTTGGAGTTCTAGCCAATGTCGTTGAACCATTCTCCCAACGACTCGCAGTATAGTCACTGAACGTCAGGGAATTGAAATTATCCAGATAATGAGCAGAAGATCCAATAAAATCTACATTGGTTGTTGTATCTTTTAAAGCAATTACACAATAACAATCATGAGGATACACTGCACTTCCTTCGGTTGTTTCCATGTAACTCAATGAAAAGTTCACGGTATTTTTCTTGTTGAGAGCAGCGGTCTGAATCACGGGCTGATAGGTTGCGTTGGCCTGGACAGCCGCAAATGCATTCGACGACTTGTCATTCCATTGACTAATCTTGCCGCTCGCAAAGGTAAATGTTGTAGGATCTGAGGCATCCATCCAGAGCTGAAGGCCAGCAATCTGTTGCGGGTAAAATCCTGCTTTCGTTGCTCTTGCCGACAGGGTCGTTGTGAGAGGAAAGACTGTTGGAGCTCGGCCTTTTATTGCGGATGCACGTGTTGTTGCAAAACCTACAGGAGACGCTGATTTGTAAGGATGCCCTGCTGGTAAAGAGGCTTGTAAGCCCCATTTCCAGGAAAGATAGCCTTCAATTGTCTGTCTTTGTGCAACAGTTAATCCAACATTGAATGCTAGAACCTCACATATATGACCTGGAAATCCTTCATTTAAAGTGTAACGGTTGGCTACTGTGATACCAGAACATGTAAACTGTGCGACTGTTCCAGTATTGTAAGAGGATCCATTGACCCATGTTGAAGATGCTGATGTTCCAGAAACATACATCAAATTCACGACGAAATTTGTGCCTGCGGCGGAAATTCCACTTCCAATGCGAGACTCAAATTGTTGCGAAGGTGTTAAGAGATAGATACGATTTGTGCCCCCTGAGGCGGGAGCCGCGTCACACAAATCTCCATAGGTTGTTAGGTTTGTCTGAACACCGACAAAGAAAAGAGAAAAAGGCATCGTAAGTGCAAAGGCCGCATTATATCCGAGAGTTGCTGTGCTTCCTTGTGCATATCCATTCGGGCAGTAAAAAGATGGATAGCTTCCATTAAATGTATTATTCGGATAACTGTAACCTGTGGCGTTCGATAAGTTTACACCCTTTCCTGATTTATCTGCGACTTTCGTCACACTGGACGTGCCTGTAACAGTTGATGCGTCTGCTGCGTCTAACCAAAGAGCAATTCCTGAAATACTCGTTGGTGTGAATAAACCTGAACCTGCATATTTTTGTGCCGAGGCGGGCAACATCTACTTTTAGTTATTAAAGTTCCATTGACTAACTGAACATGTTTCGGTAGCTCCTCCTGTTGCAGCTGTAAATCCGACCCACGCTGTAGTTCCTCCCACAATCGATGGAATATTTACAGCACCAGAATATGTGTAGGTTTTACTTGTGTTATCTAAATTTGTAATAGTATAAGAAAGAGATGATCCATTGTATGTAACAGCAACACCTAAGTTCCACGTTCCTCCTGCTGTGATTCCAAGAGTTGTATTAAGAATACCACTTGCTGCTTGATCAGTGGGAATTGAGCCGTTTGTTATAATATCTGTGCTAAAATTTCCTGATGATCCGTTATAAGTATCTAAGCGAAATCCAACACTCGGCGTTACGCCTGAAAATCCTAATCCTCCACCTGATGCACCAATTGCTGTGGAGGATGAATTTTGTATAAGAAAGGTTGCACCATCTGCATTTGTGCTTGCAAATTGCATAACAAAATAGGATGTAAAGGACGTAATATTTACTTTTGATGGATAATATGCCGCTCCTGCTTGAGAGCTACTTGTTGTTGTCAATTGGACCAAAGAACCATTTAAAATGGCGTTTCCTACCAATGTAAGATTTCCGCTAGAAAAACTGTTAAAACTAAAAAAGAATCTTTTAAGAGGAAAAATATCCTGGATCAGATTTGTGACCGTATTTGGCTTTCCTGCGGGCTGTATGAAGTGTTGGTGTCCTGCAGGTAAAGAACCTGTCAGGCCCCATTTTTGGGCCAGATACGATTCAATGGTTTGTCGTGGTGTATCATCCAATGCTATATTATAAATTAGCACTTCACCGATAGAACCAATCCAATATTCAGCAGTTGGATTCGCTTGATTTCCAATACCATATTTTGTTACAGCAAATGTTCCAGATGATGCACTGGAACCACCTGAACTTCCGTTTTTCCATATAAATCCATTTGTCCCGTCATATTTTGATACTACTTGAAAAGGAACATTTTGAGCAATACCGCTTCCAGCAACAGATGAAACACGCCAAGTAGTTATTGAAGAACTACCACCTTGATTAAACAATGCAATAACTCCATCTGCACGCCCATAATCAACATTGGCTCCACTTTCTAAACTAACAAGACGTTGATCCAATGAAGCATTTGGTAATGTGCGGGTTGTTAGTGCTACTGCAAATACTGTAACCGTGGTTCCAGTCACTGAAGTTGAACCAGTAAAATACTGATTCGTTGTTGATGTCACCGCTTGATATGTATTTATAGCATTTGCAGATAAAACAGGCGAATTAACGGCGGTCGCGTGATTCGTTAAGCCAGATTTATCTCTCCATTGGCTAATATTACTTCCTGAACTGAAGCTCATTGAACTTGTATCGGCTGCATCGAGCCACAGTTGACATCCAGCGATGCTTGTCGGTGAAAAGGCCGTTGAATAACTTTGCTTAAAGATTGTCGTCGGATTTGTGCCACCTGCTCTCCGTTTGATCGTGGCCATCTACTAGGATACTGAATTCTTAGGAAGATTTAATTCCCCATTTACCCATAAGATAGTTTTCAACAGACTTACGATCTGTAGTATTCAATGACTTATTATAGACAATTACCTCTGCAACATATCCAATATAAGCGAAATTTCCTAAATCAGTTCCAATTGTGGCGGATGTTGGAGTGCCGACATTAAAACTATAGGATTTTGTTGCAAATTGAGTTCCATTCTGCCATCCTGTAAGTGTTGTGTTGGCATTATCTTCAAGACAAGAAAAGAGAATATTCGAACCCGTATTCGCAAGAGTTGTTCCACCTATTCCACCTACACCTGATTTATCTGCTTGAAGATATCCACTCGATATATAAAACTGTTTTAAATCACCTCCGCCTCCAAGACCCATATATACTACTGTTCCATTATTCGTTGTATTAATAATAAAGAACCATGTTGAATCGGAAGTTCCTGTTGGTAGTAATGTGGGAGTGAGAGAAAGGCCAGTTGTTTGTGTGCCTGGGAAATAGATGCCATTTGTGCTGTAGGTCATTGAAGAGGACGATGAACTCGCATTATTTGCTTTTATCGATTTATCCTTCCAGAGTTGAACAACTTGACCTCCTGTGGTAACGGGTGTTGTTCCAGCTGTATTTTGAAACATAGTTGTTAAATCAGCACTATCCAGCCATAAGACACATCCAGTGACTGATGTAGTCGGATTAAATATTCTTTTGAGATTAAAAATAGGAGGCATCGGTAATCTACTTGACGACCCAGGGGCAGCAGACTTGTAAGGATTTGATGCGTCTAGTTGCGACTGTAGACCCCACTTCCAGGCTAGATAGCTTTCAACCGTCTGACGATCGTTTGATCCAAGATATTGATTATAGAATATAATTTCATAAGTATAATACGTTCCGCCAATATCATATGGAGCGGCTCCGTTTGCACCGATACCCATATGAACTGTGGCTGCGGGAATCGAGTTTCCAATCGTATTTATACCTATCTGTGTTCCATCGCGGAAATAGGAGTAGTCTCCTGTTCCGTTCGTATTCTGGGCAGACGTATATTCAACATGTGAACCTGTTATATCACCATCACCCGCCAACAGACCAGAGAAAACCTTATTACCAGGTTCGGCCATACCCATCAGAACAATGTTTAAATCGGAATAAGGTGAAATATACCAACGACCACCGAGTGAAACGTTGTTCATACAGGAAAAGACAGACCACGCAGTCGTATAAGGGAAATTAGGAACATAGAGTGCCTGGTTTGGTTGCAAGGACACATAGCTTGGATTTCCTGATACATAGCTTGGTGCTTGCCATGAAATAAGACTATTGGAATAAGCATGAAGGCTGTTTCCTGATTTATCATTCCATTGTTGAATAACTGAGCCAGAACTGTATGAAAATAGAGTAGGGTCGGATGCATCTAACCAGACTTGGCACCCAGCAATAGATGTCGGGTAAAAAACACCAGTCTTTGATTTGTTCAAAATACGGTTTTTGATGAGAGCTGGATACAGAGGTGATTTGAGGCCTGGATGAAATCTCGGCAAGTTAGTTGCCAGACCCCATTTCTGGGCTAGATAGCCTTCGATGTTTTGGCGTTGGGCTGTGGCAAGTGCAGAGTTATATGTAATGACTTCATAATATTGTCCCTGTAAATAATTTGTATTTCCTCCGTTATTCAGACGGGCTCCTAAAATATAAGCAGCCTGTGAGATTGTGCCAGTTTGACTTGTTGAAATAATATTAGAGCTATTATACCAAACATTAATAGGATTTCCGTTACCACTGTATTGAATACAAACTATATTGACTTGCTGATTGGGTAGAAGAGTTGGTGCCATATACCATGATCCATTCGCTTGTTGTAAATACATATTTCCTGTAGTGGCCCAATTTGGAAAAAAACCATCAGTATCATTTCCAGAGGCATATTGAACACAAAAAAGAGGTCCAAGGTTTCCAGTATAGGTTTGGTAGACAAAGAACTGTGTATTAATAGCATCCGTTGGACCTGAATTTGATAAATAGGCTGTTCCAGATAAATACACCGATTTGTTAGAATATGTGGGAGTATTATATGATGTCATTGTATTATTAGCGGACGATTTGTCAATCCATGTGTTAATATTTGATCCAGAGCTAAATGTGATTGTGGTTGTATCGTTTGCATCCAACCACAGTGAACAACCGGATATAGAAGTCGGCAAAGAATATGTAAGAGGTTTAATGTGTGCGACCGACATTCCTGCTTCTAGAATAGAAACCTAAATGTTATTCCTTTCAATTCTCTTAACGTTTTTTATTGGCGATACGTTTGCAACGCCCTGTGTTTCACTTGCTGGAATCTCCCATTCAACAACGGGGTGCCCCTCGGGTCAAGGGACGCCCGATTGCACCTATATCCAGAATAACCAGGCTGCGATCTGTTCAGCTATTCTTCCTAGCTGGGAGATCGTGAATGCCCCTGCGTGCCAACTCAAAGGATCGGCCTATGGCTGCGTTTTTTTGAGTGGAACCTACACAACAAGTGATACCTTCTGCTGTGCATTGGGGTCTGCTGCTATAGCGACTAGCTCTGCAACTGCAACAGCAACTGCAACAGCGTCTGCGACAGCAACTGCGTCTGCAACAGCAACTGCATCTGCAACAGCAACTGCGTCTGCAACAGCGACTGCTACGGCAAGTCCATCAGCAAGTGCTTCCATCACAACCTCTTCAACAGGATACGCGAGTCGTTCTCCTAGTTCATCGCCAGGCCCTACTGTGACAGTATCGGCAAGTCCTAGTGCAAGTTCCAGTGTAAGTCCTAGTGCCACTGTATCTGTATCATCCAGCTCTAGTGCCACTGTATCTGTATCTATATCATCGAGCTCTAGTGCAAGTCCGAGTGCGACTGTAACAACGAGCAGCTCTTCTACGGCTACTGCAAACCCAGCAGCTCAGGCATTAAGCCAAGGCCAACAAGCAGGAATCGGTATTGGAGCGGGGTTTGTCCTGCTTCTCTGCTGTGGAGCCTGCCTTAGAAAGCGTAAAGAACCTGAGATTGTTCTACAGCCCATAGTTCTGCCTGAGCCTGAACGTCGTAAGTCGGTCACAGAAAGACGCAAGTCGACCACAGAAGAACGCCGTGGATCTGTAATCCTTCGTGAGGTGAGTATTAAGGGAACTATTCAATCATGAGGTAGGAGGACCAGATAAATATGGATGCCCTGATGGAAGATAAGATTGTATACCCCATTTCCAGGCTAAATATCCTTCCAGTTTATTACGATTTGTTGTAGTAATATTTGTATCAAGTATAAAAATAATTTCATAAATTGTTCCTGAAAGAATACCTTGGCCCACAACATTGCCGATTGTTCCTCCGCCGCTCATCGCACTAATACCTCCTGTTTGTCCCGCTGAACCTTCCAAGTTTCCATTTGCCCTAACGGACTTACCAACGTTTCCTGTATTTACCCAATCAATATTAATTAAGTTTGTAGATCCTGCGTGATAGGCAGCAGAAATACTAGGACCATAGTCATTCCCCCAATAGTTTACACGATATGTGCTTGAATTAGCAAAACCATTGTGAAGACTGCTTGAACCATTTCCACCAGTCAGTGCACCATAAATATTCACATAGTTTGTATTGTTCAGAACAACAAAGGCAGAGAAATCATGGCCAGCAATAAAATCGAGATTGACTGCGAACCACTGAGATCCATTCAAATTCACAGTATTGGTCGTATACGTTGGTTGAAGTCCTGCTGTTGCCTGTGTGGCATTGTTTCCATTTCCAGAACGATCTGCCCATATAGAAATATTATTCGCTGATGCAAAGGTAAAGGAAGAAGATACACTTGCATCTAACCATAATAAAGGGAAGGCTGATAGAGGCGTGTAGGTTGAAACAGGGGCTAGTGATAAAGAAATTACTGATCTTTGAATTTGACCAAATACATTCTGTGTGAAGCTAGGAGTTCCTGCGGGAAATGTTAGATTCAAATGGCCCGCGGGTAGATTGGATGTAAGACCCCATTTCTGGGCAAGATAACTTTCTACCTGCTGTCTCTGTGAATCACTAAGAATACTGTTATAGACTATTCCTTCACCCATATCAAATGAATGACTTCCAGTGTTAGTAGGATTTGATACACCAATATTAAATCCATTTGTATTCGTATTTCCTGCTCCTTGAGACACTGAAAATAGAGTCTTTACTCCATTCAGAATAACAGTAAAATCGGTTGTTGAATTAAAATATGCAGATAAAATACACGGCTGACCTGCTGTAAGCTGAACAGTCGTGGTGTAAAACTGACTATATAAAAGCATATATACATATGGGCTCGATACTTCAAGAGCACGTCCATAGTTACCAGGTGTATCTGTGCCCATAAAACCACCTGTACCACTTAGCCACCGTATCACCATAAAATAGGTCATATAAGAATAATTATAGTTATTTGCTGTGATAAGAACATATCGACCAGAAGAACCATCAAAATGGATTGTAGGTAATCCATTAATAGGGCTACTATTATATTGAGGATTGTTCGTGGCTGTTCCAGTATATAAGTTAGCTTTATCGTTCCATTGTGTTATATTTGCACCTGATCGTGTTATTGTAGTTGAATCAGTCGCGTCCATCCACAGCTGGCATCCAGAAATATTTGTTTTTGGTGAAAAGGCCGTCGAATAGGAAACAGGCAAAGCTCTTGCAATCCGTTGAGTAGGATAAATGGTTGAGGTAATAGCTGGATGGCCTGGGGGCATGTTGCTTCGCAAGCCCCATTTCTGGGCCAGATAGCCTTCAACTTTCTGTTGTTGCGGTGTAGTAAGAGGATTCTGAAACCAAATAAGTTCTGCAATGTCTCCCGCTAACCAACAGTCTGTTGTACCTCCATTTGGAACACGGTATCCAATATTTAAGTACCTTGCATTATTTGTATATGGGTAGGTCGTTCCAGAATAAAATCCACCATTTTGAGCAGTCATCGAAGAAAGAGTTCCATTTTTAAAGATTGTTGTGTTGGCTGGTGCTACTCCTGATGATAGAAGATTTAGATTCATTAATAGATATGTATTTGTTGTAGTTTGATTGAGGGCAACATTTGCTTTGCTACATCCTTGGTGAATTCCAAAGTTTCCTGTGTCTACATTTCCTGTTGGACATCCAATTTCAGATTCAGATACACAAAAAGTTCCAGACGTTTGATTTTGATATGTCATTAAGAATCTCTGTGAGCTATTGTTCGTAATCATAAATACAAAAAAGAATGATCCACCAGATGAAGCTGATGTATAAAAAGGTAGAGTTGTCGATGACTGTAAGCCTGTAGAGCTGCCATTCCATCGTGTAATACTTGATCCATTTAGTATTGAACTCTTATATGTAGGTTGATTGGCTGTTGTTCCTTGTATGAAGAGGTATGAATTTATTGATTTATCCTTCCATGCACCGATCGTCTGTCCATCTGCTGTTACAGGTGTAGTCGCTGATGTATTTTGGAACATTGTTGTTATATCAGAAGCATCTAACCATGTTGCACACCCTGCGATCTGTGTCGGGTCAAAGGGCGGGGCTCTTTTAAAATGCGGGACTGACATATCTATTTACGCGTAATAAGTTATCGTAATCGAACCATTACCGCCTGCACTAGTGATTCCTCCAGTAGCACCTCCGCCCTGTGTTTGTGTGGTCACTGTAAAGCCTGAATATGTTGTATAGTCTGAACCACCTCCGCCACCCAAACCAGCTCCTCCACCATAGTATCCACCACCACCTCCTCCTGCAGAATAAGTTGAAAATGCACTTCCGCCCTGTAGAGAGCCACCTGTGTTACCATATGACGGGAATCCTGCACCACCTGCCGACTGTGTGCCACCTCCTCCTGGATTTCCTGTGCTTGCTCCAGTTTGGCCACCACCTGCTCCTCCGTTATTCCCATTAACCTGAGAAATTCCACCTCCACCTCCAACACACACAAGTAATGTAGCACCATTTTGAATATAGGATGCACCGCCACCTCCTGAACCCACAGTAGACGATTGACTTGATCCTGAGCCTCCTGCACCTCCACCACCAAATCCTCCTGTGCCCCCAGATCCAGAAGTAGCAACAGCATAACCACCGCCTCCTCCAACTGTAATTATTAATGTTGATCCAGGTGTAACTTGTAAGGTTCCACTTAAATATCCACCATTACCTCCTTGTGGTGATACAGTTGTAACGCCACCACCACCTGCTCCTGTCATTGTCACTGTCAGTGTGGCTGGAGAGATCGTCGCAGGCACCGTAAATGTCGTCGTAACACCTGTGTAAGAGAAAGTTTGTGTGTAGAATGATATATATGATTTTTTATAAATACCCTGATGAACCTGTCCATACACTTGTTTGGTAATTGCAGGCAATCCTGCGGGTGTTGTCCTGTTTGAATGAGTCGAAGGAAGACTTGATTGGAGACCCCACTTCTGGGCCAAATAACTCTCGAGCAGCTGTCGATCCGTTGAATTCATTGTGCCTGTCCAGACCATGATTTCTGCAACTTCACCTGTGATAGCATAAGCGTCGCCCTTTCCAATTGTAACCGTCGTTATAGACTCATTGAAAGAATCAGAAGAAGGTGTCGTTCCTGGATTACCATTTACATAGACTGCTTTGATAGACGATTGACGTGTTCCTATCTGTATCACAAACGAAGGTGTTGCTGAATAATCGGATTCTTGTACGGATCCATATTGATAGAAGTTGTATTTGTTCGCACTAAATCCAAGACTCTGTGAGGAGGATGCAGAAGTTCCAAGTGACAAAACTGTATTCGTCCCTGCAGATAACTGATACCAAACTGCAACCAATGCAAAATCACCTGTGCCTACTGCTGATGCGATTGATGACGTGATTGTATTGTTGTTGAATGAAAGAGTATTTAAACCGTTTCGAGTGGTGCTGCCATACGTCGGGCCAGAAACAATTGTGACAGATCGTCCTAAACCAGATTTATCCGTCCAGGCCGTAATCGGATTGGTGCCTGTGATTGTTGTTGAATCGGCTGCGTCTAACCAGAGGGCAAGAGATGCAGAGGTTATGCTCGAGAGTGAAAAAGAGTTGTAATAAGGGAGCTGTAGTGCTGCTGTTTTTATTCTTCTGGGGGTTGGATAGAGGATATTTATATTTGCTGGATGGTTCTGAGGAAAAGATGATTTGAATTGCCATTTCTGGGCGAGGTAGCCCTCAACCTGCTGCTGTTGACTAGTATTTAGAAGAGCATTATACATAACAATTTCATAGATGTATCCGATATAGATAGAAGTTGGTATACCACCAGAAGCAGCAGTTCCTATTTGTGTAGTTCCTGTGCCACTGTATGTTAATGAAGAGCTAGGTCCCTGGACTGAATTTAAATAGACATATGATGTTGTCGAAGCAACTGTCGTGGTTCCAAGATAGATCTGATTTTGTGAATGAGCAATTCGCGAACCATTTGCCACGTTATAGGAGCCAATTTTAAAGGAAAGTCCAAATCCATCATTTTCATTTATAGATAAGATCAAACGTCCCCCATTATTTGTTGGTCCTATCATAAAGCTATTGGCTGCTTGTGCTGTAGTGGTCGTTTGAAATACAATAAATCCTGTTTCATTTGTTGGAACAGAAGAATATGGTGTTGATAGCCAAGAAGAACCATTAAATGAGATGGCTTTTTGAGAATTATTGTATGTGGGTGAAACTCCACCTGTTCCATTATTGCTACTACCAGATTTGTCTACCCAGGTTGAAACAGTAGCTCCGTTTGTGGGAGGAGTTCCTGTTCCAGCAGGATCAGAACCATCCAACCACATCTGACACCCTGATATCTGTGTCGGGCTGAACGGTGTAAGTTGTTTGAAATGAGGCCTCGACATTCTATTAGATATAGTCATAAAATGTCGATGTCTGTCGGGCTAAATAAAAACTATCATCTCGGTGTACTATAAGCATTTGTTATAGGTATTGGATATAAGGCTGAAGGAAGTGCCATTCGCGAAACACCTAGAGGGTTTGTTAGTCCTCCTCCAGGTGCTGCAGACTTATACGTGTGTCCTGCTGGTAAGTTAGCTTGTAGACCCCACTTCCATGCGAGATACCCTTCGATTTGTTGCTGTTGCCCCGCAGTAATAGCAGTATTATAAATAATAATTTCTGCGATTTTTCCTGTAAAGTATATTAAATCTTTACGTGCACCAATAGTCAGACTTGTAATTGCGACTGGTGTGTGTCCATAAAAATTCCATCCACTAATATTTTGATTGGTTCCATTAAACCATACACTCACTGTGCTAGAGGAAGTAGGGCTTGTGCAATTTGTAGCAAAAATACGATAGGCTCCACCTGTTTGAAATGTGCTTCCATATGCGAAGCCTGTCTGAAACTGATTTCCACCACCATTTTGAACAGCAAGAATTCCAACTGGCCCAGTATTATCATCAATAAATGCTTGCCCAACAGTTACAGACGTATTATAGTAAACAACAAATTCTGTAAAGCTTGTTCCGCCAAGTGTAATAGGACCTGTAAAGACCTGACTTCCTGAAAATGTCATAACAGAAAGACCATTCTGTGCACCTGCTGTAAGTGCTGGATAATGACCTGAGGTTCCGTTCATTGTATTGCCTAAGCCTGATTTATCACTCCAGGCTGTCACGCTTGAAGTCCCTGTGACAGTTGATTGATCGGAAGCATCAAGCCATATTGCAAGTGAAGCGATGGTTGTTGGTGAAAACAGAACAGGATAGGCCATCGGAGTTAAGAAAAGGGGTTTGGTGGTAGGATAGATGACGGATGTAAGGCCTAAGTGGCCTGAGGGCAGGTTGCTTCGCAAGCCCCATTTTTGGGCCAAATATCCTTCAACTTGCTGTTGTTGTGGTGTCGTGAGACCTGTATTCCAATAGTTGAGCTCTCCTAACTGAAAGTTGCCGCTTGAATTGTAATTTGTTCCGTTTCCATACCATTCGCCTAAAAGAAAATTCGTGCAACTTGTATCATTCTGAACAGCAAAACCGCCTGTTGTTGTTGAACTTAAGTTTCCATTGATATAGATATATAGAGATGTCCCATCATATACAAATGATAAAAGCTGTAACTGCGACATAGTCAATGCGGCAGAACTAGCACCCAATGTTCCAGCATTATACATGCGGACATATAAATAGTTTGTTGCACCTGTAAAATAGGCATTAGGACTAGGTCCTCCAGTTTGTGTAGTTGAAAAGATATTAAAACTATTTGTCCCATCGTGTTGCTTCGCCATAAACCAATTTACAGACGCAATTGGATTCACCATGAAAAAAATAGACCAGGTTGCAGCATTATTTATAGCAGCTTGCGGAATATTCATGTTGTAGTTTGATACGAAATTCAAAAGATTGCCTGATCGTGTAGGTTGTGAACCTCCTGTGCTCTGTGTTAGATTGTAACCATTTACTGATTTATCATTCCATTGACTTACACCCGTTACAGTTGTAATTGTTGTTGAGTCAGACCCGTCCAACCATAACTGACACCCTGAGATTTGTGTGGGGTTGAACGGTGCGACTCGTCTCATACGTGGCACCGACATTCTACTTAGGATAGACCAAAACGTGCTTTGCTTGCTCCGTAATTTTGTGTGATCTCAGAGGCTTGGAGAGCACGTCCATAGATTCGAACAATAGCTAGATATCCACCCCAATAATCACCAAGATCCCAACGACGCATTAAACGAATTCCAAGACCACTTGATCCAGGTGTAGTTGAGGATGTCTGCGTTTGTGTTAATATATTATTGATATAGAGTTTTATATTTGTTCCATCATACGTTCCTACAATATGATACCAGCCAGTAGAGGGTAATGAATAGGATGATGATGTTGTATACCAAGCACCATTAAAATAGCCTGCTTGTAAAGAAGTATTCGTACCCGTTCCAGATCCAATGGTAAAGTTAATAGGTGTGCTACTCCAGACCTCAGTTAAAATACAGGGTAATCCAGAACTATTTGTCCCATTATAATAATGCCAGACTTCAACTGTCCATGTTGTTATTAGAGAGAGAGAAGCCGATGTT
>Ga0007839_1000079_pt1 | contig 14941 bp, 7 predicted proteins | sample CryBogCBE18Jul08_FD_56249 | JGI IMG/M metagenome (GOLD analysis project Ga0007839, IMG submission 56249) | Freshwater microbial communities from Crystal Bog, Wisconsin, USA - CBE18Jul08 | ecosystem: Environmental > Aquatic > Freshwater > Lake | place: Crystal Bog, Wisconsin, USA | collected...
TTTAATAATACTGCTCAAGATTTAGAAGCCACAACAAATCCTATAAATACAGCATCTACAACAGCATATATTGGGAATACATTAATTGGTGGCGGAACAAGTCCTTATAATGGAAACATCTATGAAATTATAGTTTATAATAGTGCAATATCTAACACAGAAAGACAACAAGTTGAGGGATATTTAGCATGGAAGTATGGAATACAACAATATTTACCATCAAATCACCCGTATTACAATAGTTTAATTTCATATGCTAATTTTAATCCAACATTTGTTCCCGGATGCGCTTTATGGTTAGATGGATCAGATAGTTCAACAATTACAACAAGCGGATCAAATATTGTTCAATGGAATGACAAATCAGGAAATGGATATAATGCTACTCCACTTGCATCCGGTTCAAACAATATTTTAGGAAGTCCAACATATAGTTCCTCTCCAACTGGAGTTTTGTTTACATCTGGGTCATCGTCATCTGGTCAAGGATTAGTATGCAATTTATCCGCTTCAACTGCTGTTCAATCAGGATTTGTGGTTCTTTATGATACAAATTTATCTCCTGGATATCGCGGATCAATTATAGGTGGTTCTGCATCAGGATCATCTGCAAGTGGTGGTCGTCAGTGGGGGATTATGTCAAATCAACAGCAGATGTCGAACGGTGGTATTTTAGGCGGTCAAAACGCGACATTATCCGCATTTAGTTCAAATATTGGTTTATTAACATTCGTAGATTCTGGAAGCACACCATTGGCATATTATCAATTTGGAACATCAGTAACTCCATCTGGAACATATAACGGAACATATGCCGCATCAAGAATTACTACACTCGGATGCAGAGGAGGCGGGCTTGGGTATAGTGAATTTTTAAATGGAATTATTATTGAATTTATTTCGTATAATGTTGTTTTAACAACAGCACAACGTCAACAAGTTGAAGGATATTTGGCATGGAAGTATGGATTACTCTCAAAATTACCATCTACACATCCATATTATAGTTCAAACTATATTTACAAATCTCTGAAACCATTTGCTCGCAATTTTGTACCAACAGATATTAGCAATTGTATTGTATGGTTAGATGCATCTGATAAAAACACAATTACGTTAACTGGGTCAAATGTAACTCAATGGAACGATAAAAGCGGACAAGGAAACAACTTTACAAATGGAGGCTCAACATTGACATATACATCAACATTAAATGGATTAAATGTAATTAGTGGAACAGCAAGTTCTTATAATAATAGTTTAACAAGTTCAGCACTTACTCGTGATGGATTTAATCATACATATTTTTATGTTTTAAAATATCCTGCTTCAGGTACATCAGCAATACGTCTTATACAATTTGGAAATGAATTTTTTGGTCATTCTGGAACTACTACGCCATATTTAGAGAATAATGCAAATGATGGACGAAATGGAACAGTATATTGGTTTTATACAACAGGAGCACCATTCGCATCATCTGATGCTTTTTTTGGAGGAAATACATTTATATGTGGATGTGTAAGGCAAAATGGAGTTTATACTTTAACATCAACAGGAAATAGTGCATCTGGGAATTCAAATGGCGTTGGAACTTCAAATGGCGGTGCATCAATTCCAAATGTAACATCTGGTTCATATTTTATTAGTGTAAGTGGAACTACTGCTTTAATAGCGGAAGTTATCATTTATAATGGTGCATTAACAGTCCCTGAACGTCAGCAAGTTGAAGGATATTTAGCATGGAGATGGGGATTACGAAGCGGAGTTGCTACATCTCCTGCAAGTTATGGGTTTCCAACTACTCATCCATACTATAAACATCCACCTCCAGCAATTACTCAATTTAAACCATCTACAAAGTTATATAAACCAAATTTTTTACCTCAAGATTTATTGCCAGTAGTTTGGATAGATCCGCAAGATAGTTCAACATATACAGTTGATGCGAATAATCGTATTTTAACAATTGCGAATAAGGGAACCGGCTCATTTAATCAAGCTTTTAACATTACAGGAATTGCAAGCAATGTATTAACCGTATCTTCAACAACATATTTATCAATCGGACAAGCATTTTATGTATATATTTCCGGAGCAACAGGATTGACATCTGGTACAACTTATTATGTACTCACAGTTCCATCTTCATCAACTATAACTATTTCAGCAACATTTAATGGGTCGCGGGTAACCGGATTAACATATGTATCAACCTCAACTTGTTATGTAAACCCATCATTTACAATTCCATTAGCAGGAACCGGGTCTGGTATTACTGGTCCGCTTTTAACCCAATCCAATGTTGGATATGGATATGGTCAACAATATTTGGATTTTTCAAATGGTGGTAATTTTTTGGTAAATTATGGTGCTATAAGCGGAACTACCTTAACTTTAAATACAGCAATTCCACATGCAATTCCTGCAGGAGCACAAATAACCTTATCATTACAAACAGCAACATATAACGGTGGTGGATCCGCTTTAACAAATATTGGTCCTTATCAAGTTATTTATGGAACAATTGTTGGAAATACAACTTTAAATTTATTGTGTGATACATCTCATGGTATTGCGATTGGAGGTAGTTTAACAATACAAGTAAATTCTGCAAATTTTAATGGTGGATCATCAGCTTCCGCATTGGCTCGAACATATACAATTCCTGCGAATTTAACACCTTCAGTATCTTCAACATCTGGGAATAACATTACATTATCATCGAGTACAGGATTATCGCTTTATATGGCAATTACATTTGGTACATCTTTTGGAAGTATTGTTTCAGGAACAACTTATTATATTATTTCATTATCTGGAGCGGTAATTACAGTTGCTACAACACCTACTGGAACAGCAGTTTCCGCAGGATCCTCAGGATCTGGAACAACAAGTATTGGAACTGGTGGAAGATCTTTAATGTTAACAATTTCATCTTCAACAAATGGAATTATGGTGATTTACGATATGAATATTATAAACAATATTGGAATTGTTGGACCATATTTAATACCAGCAAACTTGACACCTTCTGTATCATCTACATCTGGAAACAACATAACATTATCGTCTGGAACAGGGGTTATGGTAAATCAATTTATATCATTCGGATCATCATTCGGAAGTATTGTTTCTGGAACAACTTATTATATATTATCAGTTGCAGGAGCGGTAATTACAGTTGCCTTAACAATTGGTGGAGCTGCTGTTTCAGCAGGTGGTTCGGGATCTGGAACAACGAGTATTGGAACCGGGGGGCAAGCGATAATGTTAACTACATATTCCGCATTAACATCTGGAACAATGACAATTAATTCTGGACGAGTTGAATATGGATCATTGCCAATAACATCCGCGAATGTTACTTCAGCAACTTCATTAACTGTATATACAGCAATAGCACATGGACTTAGTTCAGGAGTATCTATTTCAAATAATCCTTTTATTTATTTGTGTTTACCAAGTACATATTTAACATTTACGTCTGCAGCAATAACTGGAGGAACTACTTTAACTATAACAGTAGCATCTCAATCACTAGTTACATCATCTGGAGTAACGGTATATTTAGTATTACCTATTGGAATTACATTATCAAGTGGAGTAAGTGCATTTTCTTTGAATGGAACATATACAACACAAACAGGAACAAATGCGACCACGATTGTTCTTACAATTGCGTCGTCGACAAATGGTTCATTAATATTTAATACGATTGCTGGGACAGTAGATACTTTACAACTTCCATCTGCTTCATTAAATTCAACTTATACAACTCAAGCTGGAACAACAGGAAATCAGATTGTGCTTACAATCGCTTCTCAAGCATCAACCGGGTATATGAAAGTATCTTCAATAATAAATCCAACTTATTTATATTCGTCATTACCATCATTGATTGGAGTTGGTTATACCATTGGGTCATTAGCATATCCTGTTAATGGAAGAGCAATTGAAAATGCATCATTTGGAGCGTTATTACAATCGCAAATAACAACTGTATTTTTTGTAAAGCATACAAATAGAAATTTTATACGATATGGAAATGGTTCATCAAATCAATCTCCAGTAATTGCGTGTGCAACCGCTGTAAATGGAACATCTGGGGCTGATACAACAAATAGCGGACAAGATTTCAATATACGATGTTCATATTTTTCAGGAGCATCAAGAACAGGTCTTAAGCGGAATGCTCTACCATTACTAACTAGTTTAACTGATTATTATACGAATGACGCAAATTCATCCTTTCGAATTGCTTCTGTAATATTAAATTCAACTTCAAGCGCATATTCAGATGTGAATACATTTTTACAAGGTGTAGCTGTAGATGGATGGAGATATGATTCGCAATTTAATAATGCAGGCGGATATGTAGTAACGACTGGCGGATTAACTACTACTACACTATATCCTGTTCATTTACGAATTGGAGGTGATACAAGCGCTACAACTAATTATTCAACCTATCCATTAAATTATTGGTATGAAGGGGGGCTTGGAGATGTTTTAATATATAATTCAATTTTAACATTAGAACAGCGTCAATTAGTTGAAGGGTGGTTATCGCAAAAATATGCGTGTCAATCATATTTGGGGAATGGTTCAACAACAGTATCGCCTAATACATCAGCAACATACACAATTACAAGCGGAAGTATCTCAGGCTCTGGTCCTTACACGATTACATTGGGATTCTCGTCCGCAACCGCATTTGTGAATAATACATTTGTAACAATATCTGGAGTTACAAATCCTGCAACTGTATATAATGCTGTTTGGTTTATAACAACTTCAACTACTACATCAATACAGTTTAGTTCAACAACAAATTTAGGAGCATGGGTTGCTGGTGGAACAATTCAAGGTTATACAACCAATAGCGCTACATTTGTGCATCCTTACGCATTAAATCCGTCTTCTATAACAGGTGGAACAGTGTTAGATGTATCAACCAATTATTATACACAGGGACTTGTCGCATGGTTTGATGCTTCGAACATTTCAACATTGACACCAAATGGCGGGGTTCAAGGTCAAGGTGTTACAAATAATAGCGCAATTTCATCATGGGCATCCGTATCTGGATCATTAACAACATTAGCATTAACACAGGCAACTACAAATTATCAACCAGTATTTATTGCAAGCGCACAAAATGGGTTACCAGCAATTCGATTTACTTATGGTGGTTCACCATATACAACAAATGGTAATTTAGTAAGTGCAACATCAAATTTTAACAATTGGGTAACAACCTCAACAAATACAGAATTTACATGGTTTATTGCGTTAAATAAAAATTCATCAACTGGAATTCGTATTCTGAATTTACTTACATCTGTAAATTCTAGAATTTGTTTAAATACAACTACATTTGAGCAAATTACTGTTGGTGCCAGCGGTGGTTCATTTGTACAAACTTCGTCATCATTTAGTTTAACCGCGTCTACACCATATATACTTAGTATAAACAGGTCTAAGCAAACAATAACAATTCGTATAATTGGAAATGGTTCAACTACAGTTTCAACTACAGTTTTTACAACAAATTTAAATGCATTCCAAGGAGGATCCGCATATATATCATTAAGTGGATATAGTGCTGGAGGTGATTCAACCACGTTTGGAGGGGATATATATGAAATAATGATGTATCGATATGCAATGTCAATAACTGATATTTACAAATTGGAAGGATATTTAGCATGGAAATGGGGATTATCCGCTAGTTTGGCTCCAACACATCCATATTATAAAATTATGCCTTAGATACATTTAATCCTAGTGTATTAACATCTTTAAGAAAAAAATTGAATGTAACACCAAATACTTGAGAACTTAAAGCGGTCACTGCTGCTTGAATTGTTGTTCCAAGTAAATATTGAGCATAATCATAAAATCCACGAATTTTTCCGTCATCGCAAACTGGTGGTGGGCTAACTTGAACTGAAAAGACAACCCAATCGGATGGAAATCCTTGCGCTGCCCAACTTATTAATTGTGATTTCAATGTATTCGGATCTGGCTGAAATACAGCTTGTAAAGCGGATAAATCTACTGATTGTTGTTGAACAATTGCTCCTTGTGTTGAGGTTAATTGATCAATAGTTATAATATATCCGCTATCAGTTCCAGTTGAGTTTCCATCTTGTACAGTAGAACCAGTTGCGCCTCCATCTGGGCCTGTAGATGAATCCATATTATAATATAACAATGGATTTGAATACTATATTGATTAGTATCCTAAGTATACCGTTTTTATACTTAGGATATTTGTATGTAACACAGCCAAAACCGATAATACCTGAGAAGCCTCGTTTTTTATGGGGAGAACAGGTTGGAAAAACAAAGCAAATTCAATCAAAGACAGGTGATGCGTCAATGGCAACTGAACTTTCAAGGCGTCGTGCTATTCAGCAATCTGGGCGATTAGATAAATCAAAGTTAAAAGAATCAAGAACATCGTCTGGTTCAACAACTGGTGCTTTTGAAACGTTTTTCTTAAGTTCAATTTGTCCGATTTTTTGCTCGCCTTGCGCAGTATTGCCTCCAACAATTTACGATGCGGGTGGTGTGGATGCGGATTATTGCCCAATCTTGGATGGTGAAGATGAAACTTCTATATTTTATGATGGGGGTGGAATTAATACACTGGTTTGTGGAGTATAAATAATGTCGTGCCCTCCGCCCGCATGTCCCCCTACAAATGTAAAATTTCAATTGCGAAGGGCCATATCAAGTGATTGGTCTACTAAAAATCCTGCGTTACGTGCTGGAGAACCAGGTGTTGAAACAGATACCGGTCAAATGAAAATTGGTAATGAATCATGTTCTAAATGGAATGATTTACCATATGTTGGATATAATCTAGATGTTATCCGAAATGTTGGTTTAAACGCTTTTATTTGGGATGCTAGTGTTGTAGCAACATATGATCCGGCAAATCTAAGAATTAATACAGTTACAACTTTTTATGGAAATTCTTCATATTATGATGTAACATATACATTAAGTCCATCAACAATAGCTTCAAATACAACTGCTCATTTTGTGAATAATAATAGTCTTATTTTCAATAATTTAGCACCTACAGCTGCAGGACTGTCAACAGTTGGTCATAATGTATTGTCTTATAATATTCCGATTACAACACTTGTTACAGGAAATAATACACTTACATTAAATATTACTACACAAAATGCAGGAGGTATTGGAAATTATAGTACAAAAACGATTTCAACAATAATAAATCTTACAGCAAATGATTCTATGGGAAGTCCAATTATTTCTATAAACAATACCAATCCGACATTTACAGTATCAACTATACTAATTAGTGGAATTTTATATTATGCGACTGGTACTATTATACCATTTCCAACTGGTTCGATTACATTGAATAATATTTATAACATTATTCAATTTCCAAGTCTTCCTTATAATTTTCTTACAATTGCCGATATAAGCGGAAGTTCTACAGTTACAGAAAATACAAGTATACTATATTATTCATCAAATATCGCATTTCCAGCCCCATCTGGTACAAATTCAACGTATCACAATTATGCATTTAATTATACAATGAATGGGTATGGATATACATCACCAACTTATTTAAATTTTTCAGCAATAAATCCAAAAAATTTAACTGGAACAACAACTTATACTGGACGTTCAACTAAGACGTCAATTGGTTATATTGGAACAGGTTGGAATTCATCTTATGAAACAAACATTCCATTAAATCAAAATACAGCTACTATTTCAGGTATTACAAGTATTACGCGAGTATCTATTAAAAATACTACTTCAAATCCACAAATTCCGAATGTATTAACTGATTTACAAGCGTTTAATGGATCTAGTATTACCAACTATGACTGTTTTTATTTACCATATCAAAAACAATTTTATTCAAATACGAACATATCTAATCAGTTTTTGACTATCGATATGCCATCGCAGACAATTCCTTCGAATCCTGGAGTTCGGTATTTAACATTGAGTATAAGTAACACTGCAGTATTACAAGCCTTTACGATTATTTTAGGAAATGTATCTCGTTCACCGACTGTTTCATCTTTACATGTTAAATGGTTTGATTCTGTTAATAATGTATATTATGGATGGTATGATGGAACAATTCCGTATATAAATTCTGGAGGATGTCAAAATGGTGTTTCTGGAAATTCTTACACATATCAAATCAATATTAACGTAGGAGATATGAATTCTTATAAATTATCTGCTGGAGCTGGTGGAGGAACTATATTTATAAATATAGGATATACAGGGATAATTAATATTAACGATATTAATATTGTTTAATAGATAGGGATGTCCGCGGAACAATTATCTCAGTTAGATTATGTATTCAAACGTGATGCCGCTGGAAAGGTAAAAACAGATGCGGTTTCTACATTACAAACAATTTCCGCATCAAACGAATCCTATCCTGTTATTCCTATAATTCCAAGTCAAAATGTTTGGGCACAAAGTAGTCAACTTACAAGCGGAGCTGCTGCTTCGTTAACAGCAGGAATTGTTCAACAGGTTATTGTGAAAATGACATCTGTTCATATTTCAGATTTACCTACATTGAAAGGAATTTCATGGAATTCTGGGTATATTAATTGGATAAATCCAAGTTTTAATTTAGATTTTATTCCCCAATTTTACGCATCTACAAAAGCACAATCTGGTTCTCCGCCTGGATCAGGATTTATATCTGTAGCAAGCACCAGCGCCCATCCATATGTATTTGATTTTGGAAGTGGTATACTAACATTTATTTCATCCGCTCCATCCACTGATTTTCCAATTGATTTAACGGATGTTACGAACAATGTGCTTTGGATTTCTGGATATGTGTATACAGGTAATTTCTTATCAGATGTAATTGCTGGGGGAATAGTGGGTCCAACAGGCCCTACTGGACCTAAAGCATCTGAATATTATGGTGAATTTCCATTTAATTTTGATATGCCGATTGAAAATACAAGTTATATTAATTTACAAACAGTACCTGGATTGGCATATACTGTGAACGAATCTGTAATTGTTGGAAATTTGAATGACGCTACAACATATTTTGAGGGAGTTGTAAAGGCATATAATAGCGTAACAGGAATTATGAATATTGAATATGTAACAAATATTAACGGAACAACATATGGAACTGGTAACACTTTTTACATAAATTTGACTGGACAACGCGGAACAAAATGGTATTCTGAAGCTACTGGGCCAACTGGTCAATATATTGGACGTATAGGAGATTATTACATTGATACAGTTACTGGATATGTATATCAGCGAACTGGTTAAATTATGAATAAACTTTTCATAAATATAAGAAATGGCAACTTGGGAATATACCGGTATTGTCCTAAAAGGGGCAACTGGTCCAACAGGTGCCGGAGCTACCGGTTCTACAGGATATACTGGATATACCGGATATACTGGTTATACTGGACCAACTGGTAATACAGGCGCAAGTTTTATTACATTACAAACTGTTACAGGGACTCCTAATATTAATACACCAACTTCAATTATATTTTCAAATGGAGCAACTGGATCTGTAAATTCTGTTGAATCATTCGGATCTACTGGTCAAGGATTTTATATGCAAATAGTTCCTCCTGCTTCTATGACTGTTTCGACAGAAACTATACGAGCAGGTATTACTCCATTTGGAACAAATTTTACAACTTCTACTTCTTCATATTGGTTTGAATTTGGATACGACGGAACTAATCAAATTGCAACTGTATTTCATGGAGATACTACAACAACTGGAACTTCTATTTCATCACCACTATTATATACATCTGGAAACGTATTTTCTGTGTATTATGACGGGTTCAATCTTAGATTTTACAAAAATGGGGCATTCATTATATCGGTAGCATATGCTTCACAATCAAGCGGAGTTCAATTTTATTCTAGTTCGAGATCTTCAATTAGCGTACCGATTTCAACATCATATTCAGTGACCGATATTCGTATGTATCCTACTGGATTGCTTGGTCCAACTGGATGGACAGGTCCTATAGGTTATACCGGCCCAACGGGAGTTACAGGTAAGACCGGGTGGACTGGATGGACTGGGCCAGTTGGGTATACTGGACCTATTGGACCTACTGGTAGAACTGGATGGACAGGATATACCGGATATACCGGTCCCCAGGGTGCGGGATTCGCTCCAATTGCGCAAATCAAGTATTCAGGAACATACTCTTATACCGGAACTCCGCATCCTATATCACCAACACTATTTCCGCAAGATACGTCAATTGATGGAGTTTTAAACTATGCATTCACACATTACAATAGCGGTTCGGGAACAACCGGAACAACCGGTTCAACTTATAATTACACATTATTACCTCAGTCTGGTAATACATTTATTTCTTCATTTTCAAGTGTAATTGTTGGGGATATTGTAATTATAATTGATTCAGCAAATACATATTTATTTATTTGCGAACAGGCAGGCGTATATTCAGGGGGAGCTCCTCCGCCTTACTGGGACTTTGTAGGGAATTATTCGGCGGTTGCGTATACTGGATCTACAGGAAGTACCGGGAATACCGGGCCTACAGGACCTACAGGGGCAACCGGAGCAACATTTATGACCTTAACAACGTCTGATATTTCAGCAGTAACAAGCATTGATACACCTACGCAAGTTACATTAGTAGGTGGTGCTGCAGGGGATCATAATGTTATTACACTTGAATCATTTGGTGATAATACAGGAAGTCCAGGGAGTGGAGAAGGATGGTATTTCCAGTTTGAAGCTCCATTAGTCACCTTTATTAATGATCAAATTTCAGTGCTATTTCCTGATACAATATTATCTGGATACACTCCAACAATTAGTTTGCTATATCATGATGCGTACAATACAATTGGACGATTGGTTATTGATGGAGGATCAACTCAACTTTTAGATGGATTGTACCATGAAAATGATATAATTTCCGGGTATTATGATGGAAATACTGTAACTTTTTACCAAAATGGGGATTATATTGCGAGTTATGCTCCTGGAGCATTGCACGCAGTATTCTTTCAGATATTTGCCGCCAGCACTGTTGATGAATATGTATTAAGTAATATTCGCTTTTACCCTACAGGAAAAATAGGAACAACTGGATATACAGGATCTATTGGTTATACAGGTCCTACAGGGTATACAGGATCGCAAATCTATAATGGAATTCATGATCCTGCAGGTCAACCCATAACCGCAAGTGTTGGAGATTATTACATTGATTTGTTAAGCGGGAAATTGTATTATTACACAGGAGTTACATCACAATATTTTTACTTGAATAATTATCCAGCAACATCTGCATCTCCAGATTATTATTTGACATATCCATACAGCCCATCAAGTAATGTTACAAGTATAAAGGCAGAAGGGGATACTAATAGTATTTTGAGTGGTTCAGTGAATAACATGGTTGTATATTGTTTTAATACTGATTATATACCAGTTTCAATAACTGCATATGTTAGAAAACCATTAACAATTAAGTTAGGAAAAACAATTCCATATGGAACATTCATATATTTGGGTCGTCAAGTAAATATTATGGGTACATTGACACCTTCAGGAAGTTTAGTACCTCCATATAATCGTATTTTTGTCGCAACCCAGAGTCCGCTTGATTTAACAAATCCAGGATTTACTCCAGGAAGTAGTTATCGATTTTCAATTACAGATGCAGGTGATTCAAATACATATGTATTTTCTAATGATTCAATGTCCGGAAGTGACCCATATACTGGAAATCCAATTTCATTAAGCGTTTCAAGTGGAAGTGGCGTACAAGGCCCTGAAACGTTTAATGGTGGAACGATTGCACTTTTAAGTTCTCAGGGATTTGCATCTTCCGCATCTCCTAGTAAAGCTATAACTTCAATTACATTATCTAGTGTACAATTTTCAATATATTACGCTGCAGGAACAGATCCGGGAATTAAGCGATATGCTATCTTTTTAGTACAACATAGAAATTCTATATTATACGATAGTTCATTTACTACATATCAAATTATTACAGTGAATGGTGCCGGAACTGGTAATAAAGTTACTGTTCCATTATTTTTAACAACAAAGAATATTGGATTTACAGATTTATATGACGGAACAAATAAATTCGATATAGCTATTCAAGATGTAACTGGCGACCGACTTAGTTCAGCTGTGAATATGCAATTTAATAATAGTAACGGTCCTACTATTTCATTTTGCCATACATCGTAAATATTTATGACACGAAATTAAGCGCAATTAGATAATATGAGTTGGGAACCATTGTTATCCCTAATAGGACCTACCGGTCCACCAGGGCCAATTGGTTATACAGGACCAACAGGTAATACTGGTCCTATTGGAAGCTTAAATCCAAATATAGTTGCTGTAGGGAATGATAGCACATATAATCTTATCGTATCTGATTACGGAATTACATGGAGCGGATCACGTGTTGTGACCCAACCAACCTTTAATATAGGAAACTCTGTTGCATGGAATGGTGCATACTGGTTAGCACTTGGAGAAGAATATAATGGAAATTGTATGTTTAGAAGCGATGATGGTTTACATTGGACGAATACGGGCGCTGCTATATTTAATATTGCAAATTCCGCTGTATGGGCATATGATGTAGGAAATTCTCAATATTCTTGGTTTGTTGTAGGAACAACCACTGGACTTACTTCTTATGTGTTAGCAACAAGCACAGATGGAACAAATTGGACACGATATCCTCTTGGAACCTTAACATCAGCTAATAGTATAGCATGGGATGCGAGTTATAACACTATCATTGTGGTAGGTGATTCAACAGACGGTAATCCAATTATGCATTATGATCATGGAATCTGGACTGGGTATTGTGTATACAATTCTGGAATAGCATATGATAGCTTTAATGGGAAAGGAGTTGTATATAATGGAAAAATGTGGATTGTAGTTGGAGAAGATACAAATCATACAAATCATACTATCTTTGTAAGCGGAGATGGCGATACTTGGGACTCTATGAATGTAACAGGACAATTCTCAGGAACTGAATATGGGCTATCAATTGCGTATAATCAATCTGTTTGGATCGCAACCGGTTCTGCAGGAACTATTTTATATAGTCAAGATGGATTTACTTGGACGTCTTCTATGATTATAGGAACTTATGCGATTAATTATCCTTATGGAAAAGGTGGATTGACATGGACAGGAGAATATTGGTTAGCTCATGGAAATCCAATGAATATCAGTTATGATAATGGACAAACATGGTTTAATTCACCAAATACAACATTTAGTAATTTTGGGAATGGTGGGTCAACGCGGAAAACGTTACCAACTATTAATTTAAATACGTTAGCATCAGGAAGTGTATTAAGTAAAGATACAACAAACGAATTCCAACTATATACACAAACTAGCGATGTTGGTTTACAATTTATAAATACAACTATAGATGGAACTGATGGACCTACTATTGGACAAATTAGTACAAGTCAGAATTATTTACTGTTTCAACGCTACTATAATTCACAAGCTGATCAAACATACATTGCACTAGTTAATGATAAATTTACTCCTCAATGTTTATTCATTTCTGATAGTTCAGGATATCAAAATACAACTTTATCAAATGGTTCGTTATATATGGATTCACATAGTGCTTTTTCTCCACCAAATATAGCATTGTATCCTCCAGCCGCTTCAAATTCACTTTTAATTCAACCAACAAATGCTACAACTGCAGATGGTTTATTAACAAATGCTCCAATGTTATCTGTAAAATGCGATACTATAAATACTGGAATTGTTTATGATTCTGTTTTTAATTTGCCACCTAGTTATTGGTTTAATCTAACAGATAGCAGTGAAATGTTTCATGATTCATTTGGACCAACATTTGGTAATTTTTATCAAATTGGACAAAGTGATCCTGTTCTAATGCCAATGAATATGATAAACCAAATTAATGGAATAAATTTAACAGGTAATTCCCAATTCGCGGAAATAACTATAAATTTTGCTGGAATTTTACATGGATCTGGAAGTCCTGGCGATGTTGTTCAGTTTGGATTTATATTAATGGATGATTTATCAAATTATTATCAATTATCAACATATGATGCTTATGTTTATGGAAATTCAAACACATTAAATATGTATAGTGCTCAATCAATCGGGAATTCACTTGTTGTGAACTTCTCGGTTAAAGATACAGTAAATCTCGCATATTTAAATTATAATTATTCAATAGGAGCTCGTAATTTTTTATTTGCAATTAAATGTCAACAAGATAACCCAATTCCAAGTGTAGATTGGTATTTTGCTAGAAATCCGGTTGTATCAATTACATTACGTCCGCTTTCTTACACAGTTTGAATTGGAGTATATGTCCCAATAAATGTATTTACTGCTGCAGTATATGCGGTAATTAAAGGTTGTGCTTCTGTTGAACGAACATCAATTAAAACTTGAATTGCTGTTTGTTCTTCTGTTATTTTGCTTACAGCTTTCTGTGTTCGCAAAGTATTAATTGTCAATAATTTTGACAAAAGTTGCTGATGCGCGTTCGTAACAGCGGACAATGGACTAGGACTTCCAGCCTGAAGACTAAATGGGGTTGACATTTACTTCTTAGATCCAGTATTTTGTGGAGTTAAAGGAAGCGCATCTGTAGAAAAAAGTCCTTTTCCAATAGCAGAATTAGTAGCTGAAATTCCAGCCCACGATCCAGACATTGCATCATATCTTGCTTGAATTTCAGGTTGTTTCGGATTTAAATCTAAAAATCCAGATACGCCAATTTTAGAATCTGTCGTTGGATATACTTCTTGCGGATTCATTGACGATTTAGGAACAGATTGCTTTGTTAGAGCGTTTAAATATCCTGTC
>Ga0007839_1000081_pt1 | contig 14719 bp, 16 predicted proteins | sample CryBogCBE18Jul08_FD_56249 | JGI IMG/M metagenome (GOLD analysis project Ga0007839, IMG submission 56249) | Freshwater microbial communities from Crystal Bog, Wisconsin, USA - CBE18Jul08 | ecosystem: Environmental > Aquatic > Freshwater > Lake | place: Crystal Bog, Wisconsin, USA | collected...
GAAGTAAACAAAACAGATGTACCACTGGAATGTATTAAAAAGATTGTAATTAAGTTAAATGATGGTAAGCAACGCACAATTAACTTACATACACTTATCAAACAAGGTTTACAAATTGAAGATATCGAGTCATTAGTTTCCAGAACATTTTCTGAAATGGACTCTGATATTAAAGACGTAGACTTTGTTGTTGATATTAAAAGCGTGGCTGCCTTAGTTCAGCCCGAAACAGATAAGTTATTAGGAAAACTTTGAAAGTCTCATTAGTATTATCGTCACAGCCAAGTAAGGAACTAGCAGAACAAGGCATTGTAAATGCTCAAGAGCTAGTTGCTTACTGCGCTCGTGTTAGCAATCCTGCTAACCAAAACAACATATTGAATTACGCTCTGGCCCAGAGACTCAAAAGGAACATAGAGAAGTAGCACAAGCCTGTGCCGCTGCCTTGGAATCAATCTTTCCAATGGTTACCGAATTCCTTGTAAAGTAAGATAAGCCATGCTATAATATAGTATGGCTGGCATAAAATATTCAAATCGATCCGAAGAAGCTGACAAGCTATTCAAAGAACCTGAATGGAAACTTATTGGCGACAAAACTGTAATGTTTTCCGATGTTAAGGTTCATCAAATTAATATGGGCGATGTCGAAGATCCAGATTTATATGTAGCGCAACCTATATGGGAATGGCAGGAGACTGAAGCAGGCCGTTGGGTTATGGAACACGCTGTCGAAAAACCTTTTTGGCACCGTGCGTTGAATCCTTATAATTTTGGGTGGACCTATTACATTATTGCTCGATTATCCGAGCAAGATCAAACATACTGGACATTGAAGTGGAAAAAATCTTAAACAAGCCGTTGGATTTCTGGGTAAAGTGGGTAGCTACATTTGTAGCATTACTTCATGTATGGTTAATTTCACATGATATTATGCCATGGTACAAATACTCTGGCATTACAGCCGCATTACTATGGACATGGCTAGGATTTTTGTGGCGGCAACCTAGTATCTGGATACTCAATATTATCATGGTCCTAATATATCTTAAGGGAATGTTGCACTTATGAAAATATTAGTAACAGGGGGTCTAGGTTTTATAGGTCATAATGTAGTTCGTGTGTTAGAAGCGTTTAATCACGATGTTGCTATTATCGATAATCAAACTGATTATGGCATTATTCCTAAAAAAGAATTAGATTACTTAATGCTTGAACGCTTATGTAGAATTAAGACTCGTGATATTTGTATTGCTAGCATAGAAAAACCTTTTGATGACAGTATATTCGAAGGTGTAGATACTGTCATACACTTAGCTAGTTTTCCCCGTCAAAAAGTAGTGAATAAAAATCCTATTATCGGCAGTCGAGTGATGTCAGAAGGATTGCTTAATTTACTTGAACTTAGTGTTAAGCATAAAGTTAAAAAGTTTGTGTACATTAGCAGTAGTATGGTTTATGGTAACTTTAGTAGGCATGATTTCTACGATGGCATAGACGAAAGTACTGATTGCAAACCATTTGGGCAGTATGGTATTTTAAAATACGCAGGAGAAATGCTAGTAAAAGATTATTCTCGACAGTACGACTTAGATTATACTATTATTCGCCCCAGTGCTGTGTATGGACCATATGATGTCGAAGATAGAGTCATTAGTAAATTCTTTAGCGATGCTATAGCTGGACAGGAATTATCTGTTAACGGTATAGATGATCATTTAGATTTTACTTATATCGATGATGCTGCGATGGGTATTGCTTTGGCTTCAGTAAGTGACGATACTAAAAATACTACTTATAATATTGCCCGTGGCAAGTCTTATACACTAATGGAAGCGGCTACTATGATAGTAGATATAGTTGGCCGAGGTTCAGTATGTGTTAAGAAAAGAGATTCTAATTTCCCAGTACGCGGACAGTTAAATATACTCAGAGCTAAAAGCGACTTTGGGTTTTATCCTGCTGTCGATTTAGAAGAAGGCTTAAAAGAATACTATGATTGGCTTAAACAGGTAAAATATGATTGATGTTTACTACGTTCCTATTGAACAAATAAAAGAAGTTGATTGGAAAGGTAATTCTAGGGTATTTGACTCGGAGTTATATAACTTAGGACAGAGTCATGATGATTTTATAATCATTAATCCAGCTTATGCTAATTTTAAATTTTATGAAAATATTAAATCAATTCCGTATAATAAAGATCATTGCGTAGTATGGAAATGGAATAATCAATGGATAGCAAAATACTTTAACAGTCAATGGAATAATGTACAAAGATTCGTAGAAGTAGAATTAGAAATATCGCCCGATATAATATGGGAGCGCAATCCAGAAATCGATGACAACATAGTGTTTAATCAACCTATTATCGAAGATTGTTATGATTTAAACTATCAAATGATATGGTATTTAAACGAGCAATTTAATCCTACACAAGATAAAGTTTGGGTTTTAAAATGTTCCCTAAAAGGATATACGCCAGAGGGAACAAAAGATATGGGCTATGTCTCTCCTACTATAACATATAATCCAGATTTACCTAATCTAGAATATGATATAAACGATAAAATTCCTTACTATGATTTAATCTATGAACATATCTGGTTAGCAGATGATTCTATTACAGACGAAATACAAAATGTATGGATAGCAAAGATTACTCCTAATAATTCAAAAGGTGTAAAAATTGTTGGTGCTATTAAAATTAATTTACCTAAACAGTTGGATGTAGTTTTCATTAGCTACAATGAATCTAATGCCGAAGAAAACTGGCAACGAGTTTTAGAAAAATCACCCAAGGCATTTCGTGTAAACGGAGTCAATGGGATTGTTAATGCTCATAAATGTGCTGCTGAATTAGTAACTACTGATATGTTTTATGTTGTAGATGGCGATGCGTGGTTAGTAGATGAATGGGACTTTACATTCCAACCTAATTTGTTTGACCGCGACTGTGTTCATGTATGGCGTAGTATAAATCCCGTTAATAATTTAGAATACGGCTATGGCGGTGTTAAATTAATCCCTAAAGAATTAATGTTATTAGCAGATCCAGCTAATACTGATATGACCACCAGCATTAGTAAAAAATTTAAAATTATGGATAGAATTAGTAATGTTACTGCGTTTAATACCAGTGAATTTAATACTTGGCGTAGTGCGTTCAGAGAATGTGCTAAACTAAGTGGGGGCATTATGAAACGACAACTATCCCGGGAAAGTCAAAAACGACTTAAAGTTTGGTGTTCAGAGGGCAAATACAAACCTTACGGAGAATGGGCTATTAAAGGTGCTATTGCTGGTTACAATTATGGCAAAACAAATAGTGGTGACTTAGAAGCATTAGGGTTAATCAATGATTTTAATTGGTTAGAATCAGAGTTTGCTAAAGTATTATCACTAAATAATATACTATTAGGAGATATTTAAATGGCAATTACCCTTACGATTTATTCAAGAAAACCAGCTGGTACAACTTTTTATGGCGATGTAAGCGCCGACAACAAAGCTAAAGCAGCTGCTCATGATGTTTGGACTTCACAGCAACCAGGATTTGTTAGTCAACACTACGAAAACACAGACGAAAATACTAAAGTTTATACAGTAGTATTTGATACTGTAGAAAATTACGCAGCTTGGCATTCTGCTAGATTAACAAGACCACTTGCTATCGAAAGATCTGCGTATAATGCTTCGATTGGTTTAACAACTCTTAGCAACGAGACCGTTTCCTAATTAGATGAATCTTTACGAAAATTTTCCGGCTTCTTATTGGGAAGCTGGGCATTACAGCGTTAATAATAAAGTTTTTATAAGCAAAATTGAAGCTGTTTTAGAAGCACAAAAAACGCTTACCGAAGTTAGATGGAATTTTCATAGAGATGTATTCAATCAAATAGACTGGCTTACTGAGCCAGTTTTATCCTTAGACGAACTTTATCGCCTAAGAGCCCAACAAATTAGAAACGCATACGATTATGTAATTGTAATGTGTAGTGGCGGCGCTGATAGTACCAATGTAATTAAAAGTTTTTTAAATAATGGCATCCATGTAGACGAAGTAATTGGATCAGCTCCTATGTCCGGATTAAGTAACTGGGATTGGAACGATAAAGATACTTCTGCTAGCAATACAATGAGCGAAACAAAATACGCATTGTTTCCATTGCTACATGAAATTTCTGTAAACTTTCCAAAAGTCAAAGTTACTATTAATGATTTTTTCGAAGATATTATTAATAGTAAAACTGATGAGTGGTTATATAAATGTCCTGACTGGGTTACTCCTATTGTAACGGGCAAGGGTGACTTGAACAAATTTAAGTATCTTAAAGACATGGCCGAAGCAGGCAAACGCATAGGCATAGTGTGGGGTTGCGATAAACCGTTGTTGCGATATGATGAACACGGTAATGTTTATACTATGATTACTGATTTAGGAGTTAATAATGTTGTGTTACCTTTTGACATTGTTTATCCTAATGTTAATCGTATCTTGTTTTACTGGGGTCCAGAAATGCCCGAAGTTTTAGTTAAGCAGAGTCATGTAACTGCTAAGTATATTCACAAAAAAGAAAATCGTTGGTTAGTAGACGCTGTACGAAATATGGGCAATCCTGGCTTTTGGAAAAGTAAGGATCCAAACGATAGTGCTGTTGTTAATATAAAAGGAGATTATCAACGCGGTATTGTTCCTGCTATATATCCGTCAACAGTTACTCCGGTGTTTCAGTGTCAAAAATCTACAGTAGCTTTTTTGCCGCCTCAAAGTAGTTGGTTCGATACTTTACACAAAGGTACCCGTACTTCAGAATTAATAAACAGTGATTTTAAATTATTTTATAAAAATATAAACCCTATGTACTTGTCACCACAACAAACTGGTTTTAAATTATACACACAACGCTATAAGATTGGTCATTATACCCAATTCTTGGAGCCGCAAGTATGAAAGATTATTTGAGTATATATCATGTTGATAATAAAATATATCATGATAAAATAGAAGCTGTTTTAGAGGCTTGTAAAACTGACGCTGATATCGTTTGGGATTTTCATAAAGAAACATTTAGTCAAATAGACTGGACTGTTGAGCCTACCCTATCATTAACTGAACTTTACAAAATTAGAGCTCATCAGATTAGAGATGAATACGATTATGTTGTTATCATGTTCAGTGGTGGTGCCGATAGCACTAATTTATTAAATAGTTTTTTAGTTAACAACATCCATGTAGACGAAATTGTAGCTGGTATTCCGTTATCTGGGCTAAACAATTTTAAAGCAACTACTGATACCGGAGCATATAATAATGCTAGCGAGTGGTTGTTAACTACCATGCCGTACTTACACGAAGTATCATTAACACATCCTAAAATAAAAATTTCAATTAATGATTTTTTTAAAACAATGTTGGATTATAAAACAGATGAATGGTTACATCAATCGTCGGACCACATACATCCTACTACTGTAGCCCGTTATCGTATTGACCAACTTACTCATATTAAAGCCCTAGCTGAACAAGGTAAAAAAATAGGTGTTGTTTACGGCATCGAAAAACCAAAGTTGTCGTTTGATAAAGGCGTAATTTATTCTGAATTTAATGATGCTAGTATCAATGTTCCTAGACAGCCATTTGATACTTTTTATCCTAATGTAGACATTGTATTGTATTATTCAACCCCTAAACTTCCTGAATTAGTAATAAAACAATCCCACGAAGTAATTAAAATGATTAAACTACCGCAATTCCAATACATAAAAGATTATATATACGATTCAAGTAAGCATTTTTATGTTACTAACTATCAAACTTTGTGGAGCGAAGAAAAGAAGCAGTTTGTTGCTGAAAGAAATGGTACTTATGAGCGGGCTATTGTTCCTATCATCTACCCAGATATAGATATGTCCAGTACTTTCCAAGCTAAAAAAGCTAAAGAAGTATTCATGGCTAGCCACGATTACTGGTTTTATAGTGGGCACAAAGAAACCAGGTTGCATCAGCTTGTTCGTAGCGATTTTTCCTTATTTTTAAAAAATATTAAGCATAAGTACCTTAGACCAGGTGGAGTTGGGTTTAAATTGTATAGCAATCGTTATGCTATAGGAAAAATTGAATAAATAAAGTTATATTATCTAAAGGAGATAAAATGAGTCAAACTAAGAAAATTGTATGGGTTATTGCCCATGATCCAGCATATTTGTTTATTCGTGCTGCTAAGTTTTTTAAAGATGCGCTAGAAGAGCGTGTCCCAGGACAAATCGAAATTGAAGTTCTTACTGATACTGAGTACAGCGAAAAGTACAACAATGGCGTAAAAGTAGGTAAGAAAGATGTATTAGATTTAATGGAAGCTGGTAAGATCCAAGTAAGTCAATTATACACAACATGGTTAGCAGATCGCTATTCCCGCACATTAAATGTTATCGATATGCCATTCTTGTTTAAAGATCACGACCATGCTGCTCGTGTGTTTGATGGCGAAATCGGTGCTGAACTTTTAAGTAAATTAGAGTCTGAAGGCGGCGATAAGATTAAAGCATTAGCATTTACATACAGCGGTGGGTATAGAACTATTCCTGCTACTAAAGCTATTGCTACTGTAGAAGATTTCAAAGGTGTTAAGTTCCGTGTTAGTAGTGGCCCAGTTATCAAAGATACTTTTGATGCGTTAGGTGCTGAAACTACATTCTTCCCAGTAGAAGAATTAACAGAACGCACATTAGCCGGCGAAGTAGAAGCTGGCGAATGTACTTACACTCGTTACTATCCTTTAAATAATGACAAAGCATTACCATTCATCAATGATATGGAACACAATGTTGCTTGCACAAGTATTATCGTTAATCGTGAGTTTTGGAATACCTTAACAGAAGAACAACAAGCCGCTATGAAAGCAGCCGGCGTAGCTAGTGCTAAGATTGAGCGTGTTGAAAGTGTTGAAGATGCTGTTCGTGTTGAAGCAGAATGTCGCGAAAATGGTGTTAATGTTGTTAAATGGGATGAAGCAGAAGTTGCTAAGTTCAAAGCCATGATGGCTCCAATCTATGACAAGTATACTACATACTTCTCCGATGATTTGGTTAACCGCATTAAAAATGCTTAATTAAATAGTAATAAAATCAAAGCACTCTTCGGAGTGCTTTTTTTATGGCAACGCAAATAACAAAATAAGTATTACACTATGAAAAAACTCTTTTTAACTTTATTACTATTAGCTAATTCTGTATTTGCTGCGTCTAACAATGATGTAATTGTTACTATAGGTTACGGTGCTGGTGGAACCAATACAATTATTAGAACTTTTGCCGCAGATGCTGACGAAGTGGGTGCGCTAAAGTTTATTCCAGAAGAGCGCCCTGGCGCCAATGGATCTATTGCGTTAAAAACCTATTTCAATAGTCCACCCACAAATAAATCAATATTAGGTGTGTCGGGCGGACAAGTATTGTTTGAGCCGTTAGTACATCCTGAAAACAATTATATTGCTAGACTAAAAATTATTGGTCCTGTTATAGCAAGTCCACTAGCAGTAGCAGTAAAAGCTGATAGCAAATTTAAAAACTTGGATAGCTTATTTGATAAAACTATTCCAGCACAAAGAATCAACATTGCTGTAGGTGGAGAGTCGCACGAAATGTTAGTAAAACAAATAGCCAAATACAGTCATCACGATATTCAAGCTATTAGATATAAAGGTGGCGCAGATCAATATACTGCATTAATGGGCGGTCATGTTGATATGGAAGTAGATGCGTATGGCGCACTAAAACAAAAACTGCCAACTATTCGTGTATTAGGTGTAGCACAACCTAGTTCAATTGATAAGGTACCAAGTTTAACAAAATATGCTCCAATCCCTACTATGGTCAATTTCTTTGCTATAGCAGTTAACAAAGATACAGAAAATATTCAAGAAATTACAAAAGCTATAACTGTTGGGTTTATAAAAGCTGATAGAATTGATAGCTATAAGGAAAATGGATATGTAGTCGATTTAAACCCAAAATCAGATTATGTAGAGCGCGAAGTATTGCCTACATACAAGAAGTGGGTTAAACTACTAAATCAAAGCAAATAAATATATTAATGCGAATTATTGATTGCGATAGCCACTTTATAATGTCTGGAATATACGACCATGTTCCAGCCGAGTTACAAGAACGATTACCTAAGTATGTGTTTACTGAGGAAAATAGATTAGACGAAATTAACTACAAAGTTGATCCTATCATTAACACTGACGGAGAAGGCCCAAATACTTTACATTGTACTTTGCCTGGTATGTCGTATGCTCCGGCCCGATTAGACGACTTAGTTAAAATGAAAGTAGATTTTCAATTGATTGCGCCACAAGAAAGAGCTATGCGATATAACTACTCTGTAGAAAAAGAGCTTGGTATTGCTATGGCGCATAGCTATAATATAGAAATAAAAAAAGTTATCGATGCTAATCCAGATAAATTTTTTGCTGCCGCACTGATTCCGTTACAAGACTTTGATGCTGGAATCAAAGAACTACATTGGGCTATCGAAAACGGATTCAAAACCATTTATGTAGATTATTTACATTATGACTACGACAAAAAACTTGGAGTCGCATGGTCAACCGTAGAACGCATGAATGAAGTTTTTAAAATTTGTGAAGAAAACGACATTGTAATTTTTATACATTTCTTTATGCATCATAAAATAGTCTACGAAATACCAGATTACATTAAATCTATAGCAAAAAATGCTCCTATGGATTTTATTGAATTGTTCTTTTATGATTTGTTAAGTAGTGATATTTTGGATCGTTTTCCAAAATTACAATTTGTCGTAACTGAAGGAGCTCAACGAGTTACTGGTAAAATTCTTAGAAATTTAGACGACGCTTATAACGCTAACAAAGAAATATTTAAAGGATCAAAACATCCAATAACATACATTAAACAAAATATGTTTTTTACTATTGATATCGAAATGAAAGAAAGTTTCGATGTGTTAATGAAATATATTGGAAGTAATAAATTACTGTTTAGTACTGATTATCCTCATGTCGACCCTAGCGGGTTAAACAAATGGCAGGATACCGATGATTTGTATGCCGCAGGTCTTTCGCAAACAGACCTGGAAAATATAGCATTTCGTAATGCCGAAAAATTGTTTAGATTATAAAAATTTTTCCATTCGATAAGAATGTTTTTGCATACCAACTGACTCGCAACTCGATAAACGAGCGATATTGTCTATAGCCACATAGCTAGCAATACGCTTAGACCCAGCAGTTTTTAAAACTAATTCAAAGTATTTGTGTAAAATTTTATAAAGGCCGCGTTGTCGATAATTTTCGTCAACCCAACTAAGTATGATCCAGGCTGTGTTTAGCGAATCGTCCGGTATATGATAATAAACGATATGTCCCACAATCTTATTATCAACTTCTATATAAACAGCTTTGTTCTTGTTACCAAATGCTACATAGTTAGCACCATGACCGTCTTCGATTAATTTTGCAAAGTTTTTCATAAGCAAAGGAACTAATGGCGATCCACCTATAGCATCAATAAAACTAACCAATACTGTGGCTCCAAGTTTATCCTGTTCGGTTCCTATTAAACTACCTTTTGTTGGATTTTGTATCATCAAATACCTCTGTATACTATTTACTTGTTTATTTTTTTGTGCCCAGTTTTTAAGCTAAATATTTTTTATATGAGTTCTAACAACAAATTTAAAGAAGTGTTAGGTTGTAAATATCCAATAGTAGCCATGGCTATGAATCAAGTATCCGATATTAAATTAGCAAAAGCTGTTCGATATGCTGGTGGCATTCCTAGCCTATCTGTGTTCAACTACGGTATCGAAATTGACTTAGCTAAAATGGAAGAAGATTTTATTGTGTATCAACAAGAATTCAACGACAGTAAATTGTTGTTTAGTATTAGCTTAAACGAATTAGTTCTAGATAAGATATTGAATATTATAATAAAGTATAAAATTGAATTTATTGAACTTATATTAGATTCCGATGGTGCTGATACTTTATTGATTTCAGATGCTTTATCAAAATTAAAAGCTAACAATATTAAAGTGTTTGTAAAATGTTTAGGTATTAAGGATATTCGGACAGATGTAGATGGATTCATACTTAAAGGAGTGAACGGAGCTGGTCGAGGGTACAACGACCTCACTGAACTATTTGGCATTATAAAAGATAAATGTCCAAATGCTTATATCATTGTTTCTGGTGGCATCGGTACCGCCGAGCAAGTTAAGTATTTTATAGATAACGGTGCGCTAGCTGTTGGTCTCGGCACAGTATTAGCAGCTTCAGAAGAGAGTCGAATTTCAAACGAAACTAAACTTAAATTTATCGAATCTTCGTCTGCTGATATCACCAGATTCGACCAAGGCGCACGACAAAATTCGCTAGTCTTTAGAAAATTAGATAACGAAGATTTTAATCATACTGCTGGATTAAAGATAGGCATAAAAAATCCTAACTATGGTCATGTATTTGTTGGAACGTCTATTGATAACATTACTACTATCAAATCTGTAGCCGATATACTACAAGAACTTACTGCTACATTAGAATTATGATTATTAACAGCTTTTATGAAGTAGATGGTATCAAGTTTGAATCTAAAATTCGTGCTTGTTTATTCGCATCTCAAGTTAACAAAGAAGTTACATGGAACTTTAACAAAGAGTTTTTTGAATCTTACGACTGGACTAAGGAACCCGAAAAAACTTTAGACCAGTTATATGACGAACGCACCAGGAATCTAAGAGAAAAGTACGATTACCTGATACTAAGTTATAGCGGTGGATCAGATAGTCACAACATTTTAATGAGTTTTATTCGCCAAGGATTACATATTGACGAAATAGTTGTAAATCATATGACCACAGCATGGGATAAATTTATTGTATTAGATCCTAAACAAAAAGCTAGTTGGAATACCGGTGCCGAACATCGATTACAAACTATACCGCGCCTTAAAGAAGTAGAACATCTTATTCCAAGAACAAAAATAACTATATTAGACTTAACAGAAAACTTATTCGATGCGTTTACTTCATATGGCGATGCTAGCTGGGTACTTGATCGTAAAGAAGGGCTTAATCCTCTTAATGTGACTAGATATAACTATGCGTATTTTAAAGATATTAGAAAACAGTTTGATAAATCACACAAAGTTGCCATGGTTGTAGGAGTAGACAAACCAAGAACCGTTATCGAAAATAACAATCTTCATATGTATTTCACTGACAAAGGTGTAAACATAGTACCAATCGATGATAGTTTTAAGGATTACACTAATTCTGCTTTAGAATTCTTCTATTGGAGTCCAGATGCCGCTGATATTTTGTGTAAGCAATGTCATGTGATTAAACGCTTTCTTGAAGCTAATCCACAGCATCAAGAATTATGGCATCGTAAAAATTTAAGTGCCGACAATTGGCGGTTAATACAAGAACCGATGATTAAGCCAGTAATATATTCTAGTTGGAACCAATCGTGGTTTCAGACTGATAAGTCTACTAGTGACTGGCATAGCGAATTTGACACTTGGTTTACTTCTGGGTATAAGGACCACCGAGCTCATCAAATTTGGCAAGAAGGTCTTAATTATGTTGCTAAAAACGCAACCAAATATTTAAAATATAAGCCAGACGGTACACCCGACGGCTTACAATTTTTTATACAGCATTATAAAATAGGCCGAATGGCTACTCGATAGTTTCTACTTTACCCCAATTAGACTTATTCCAAGCTCTTTCGTGTAAGTAGTAGATGGCACTATTAACAACGGTAGTGATTCCAACTAAGCCAGCGGCTTTTGCCAAACTACCTGTAGTAGCATACCCAATAATGAAATATTGAATAGATAAGATAATGCGCCAAGTAATAACTTTGCCCAAACTGCGTGGGATTCGTTCTTGAAATTTAATTTTAAATGTGTCCATACTCTATTTACATTAGCTACAATAGGTGCTAAAATAAATACATTATGATATTCAATAAACCTCCAAAAATACTAGCCCATAAATCAGTACTATCTGCCCAAAATTTTGTTACTCCAGAATATATTTTAAATAATAATCAAACAGATGTAAACTTGTTCCATCGGTTATGTCCACATAGAATGTATCCGTTAGCGAACCCGGGTGAATTTGTAGAGAATATTGTATGTAAGTTTCACGGGTTTGAATGGGATAAAGATGGCAAGCCGCTTAACAACGACCGTAACATCGGATGCGGTAAGGCTCAGATCGGAAAGTCTGGATTAGTGTTTAAAGATTTTGTTGAGCCAGATCATTACTGGGTTAACGACCTTGCTAAAGAAACAAATTTAGAATTTAGTCACGCCAACAACGGAAAAAGTTCTGGCAGCTGGCTATGGATGATGGAAATTCAAGCAGATTTGTTACATATTCGTAAAGGCGAAGATGTAGTACACCCAGCTCTTGCCGAAGTTACTAATTTAGATGAAGTAGGCATGGAGCAAGGCGACGGCTGGATATTACAAACTTGTTCAACTGGCTGGTGGTTGTTTATATACCCGTATGTATTTGTTGAATATAGTCCTGGTTGTTTATCTGTTAACTATACTATACCAGATGACGCAAATAATGAGTTTGGATTTAGCTGGATGACACAATTCTATTATGACCCAGAAACATTGCCTTCTAAGCGAGTAGAATTTGAAACTTTAGAAGATGTATTCCTTGAAGATGTCGAAACTATCGAATTACAAAAAGGAAAATATTTCCCGTTAATGAAAACAGTGAATCGATTAGAGGACCACTGTATTCACTTTGGGCAATGGGTCACTAAGAACCGATCCGATTAAGCAACTCTTCTTCTGAAAAAATATAAGTTTTATCTGTAACAATTCCACGAATATATTTTTTGCCAAAGTCTAACATAAATGGCTGTACATCGGGCTTAGATTTATCGGGCTGTGGACCTTCGAATCCTATTAGCTTTTGTCTTAAATCTAAATCAGGCCAATATTCTTGATGTACTTGTACCTTTGTAGATTCATTAGACAACTTTCCTGGAACTTCGTCATTTAACAGTTTTTGTACAACCGGTAATTTAAAATAAGATACAATTACTTCGGGCGAATATTCGTACCAATCAGTTATACAAGGACGATCTATAGTTTTATGATATACCGCCCAATGATGACATTTTTCATCTAACTCAAATACCCAAGGATATTTTTGCGACATATCTCTACTTCTTCTTCGAATATACGGATTTCCACTTCCTATAATAGGCAAACCATCACAATATTCCGTTAATTTCATATGTGGTATCCACCCAGAAGCCGAAGCAAATACTTTTTGTTGTATGTCATATGCTTCGTTTTCAAAAAACTTTTGTAAATTAAAATCTATTATTTTAGGTGTAACATTTAACTTATCGCAAGACTTAATTGCTTGTGTGTACTCTGGCAAGTTGTAATCGTTTTCGTATTTAAAAATGTAAACATTAATTGGAATGCCAAGATCCTTGTAAACCCGCAATATAATTTCACTATCAACACCGCCAGAAAATAATAAATCGAGAGGACCCGAAAAGGTATCCCTAATAACTCGGCCGTTCTCTAGCAATTCCTCGTAATAACTTTTTACAGGACGATCAATTGTATTTCTAAGAACTAATTCAAATTTTGCTGTAGGATGTAGTTTAGGGCCATATTCAGGGCCATCGTCGTATGTCCAAGCAAACCAATTATTTTTATAAAACATATTTTTTCATATTCCTATTCCAACAATCTTGACCCGCATCAGTCAAATAATGTAACATAACCCATTGCTTCATACTTTCAGGATCATCTACTAAGCAAGGCCCGTTAATAGCATATTTGCTTGGCTCCATTACAAAATCAACTTTACTATTGACTTTAATTAGCTTCAAATATTCCTCAAAGCCAAGTAAATTAGACTCTCTGCTAATAAATACACAGTCTAATCCAATTAGTTTTGCTTTAGCTAATTGTAATGGCAAACAATAAGTAGTATTAAGGAATTTTGATCCGCTAGTAAATTTTCCAGTGTGTCTATATTGTGGATGAATCCACATTCTTGTACTAACTCTGCCAATACCTTCGCCCCACCAATCACTATTGACTTGTAAGGCACTAAAGCATATAATTGTATTATTAATTATTACCGCGGGGAATGATTCAAAATCTCTGGGGTCTAAATCGATGTAATTATATTTCAAATCATCTGTCGTTGTTAACACATAATTTTGAAATTGGTCCCAAAGTTCTTCATCAAAAGAAGTAGCAAGATCAACTATTTTTATCATCGTGTGATATTTACTTAAATACTGCCATGCCTAAAACAAATTCCTTCCTTTACTGTGTACTATATCCAATTCATGCTATTGCTTGGATTGGCACCCTCACCTATTTGATATTTTTTAACTTTACATGGGCTAATGCCTTAGAAGTATTAATCGGATGGATACTAATCGAAGGATTAGGCGTTGCTGTTGGCTTACACCGCTATGTTAGTCACCGTGCTATCGAATTACGATGGGGGCTAAAGCCAATTATACTTTGGTTATCCTGTTTAAGTTTACAAGGCAGTCCGTTAGGTTGGGCAGCCATACATCGCGGCAGTCATCACAGATACTCTGACACAGAAAAAGATGCTCACTCGCCTACTAAAGGATGGTGGTATGCTTGGCATAGTTGGTTGT
>Ga0007839_1000090_pt1 | contig 13922 bp, 3 predicted proteins | sample CryBogCBE18Jul08_FD_56249 | JGI IMG/M metagenome (GOLD analysis project Ga0007839, IMG submission 56249) | Freshwater microbial communities from Crystal Bog, Wisconsin, USA - CBE18Jul08 | ecosystem: Environmental > Aquatic > Freshwater > Lake | place: Crystal Bog, Wisconsin, USA | collected...
ATTGTTGATAATGTTTCTCAATATAAGTTCTATCAAGGATTCATTAAAGAAAAAGGAACACTAAACAGTGTCTCTAAACTATTTGATGCACTAAGATCTAGTGGTTTTAGTTCTGTTGATATAAAAGAAGAATGGGCATTTAAAGTTGGAGATTATGGATCTTCCGATACTATACTAGAAATTGAAATACCGTTAGTTGAAGAAAAATTTAGATTTAATCCTCAAAACGTTTTATTAACACAGCAAACTGATATCAATAATATTACCGCATTTAATGTTCTACCTAACATGGTTTCAGTTAAACCTAGCAACTATGATAGTAATCCATTTAGCACAATTAATTTAAGTCTTTCACAAAATAACTACGGCGTGTTCAAATACATGGTTGCTGGCTATGTTAGAGATGAAGATGTTAATCATATCATTTATAATGAAACAGCATTAATGAACTATGATATTACTTTACTTAACGAAACTGATAAGATATGGTTAGGATATACCTCAACCAATGATTGGAATGTATATGAATATGTAAAATCAAATACATTGGTAACTAACTGGTCTGCTAGCGGAAATACATTAACATTAGAATGTAATGTATCACCTGATGTTGTTGTTGATCAGATAATAGTTCTTAAAAATCTAGCAGTATTGGATGGATTTTATAAAGTACAGAGAGTTTATAGCACTACTATTGAACTCTTTACATTCAATACTACGTTATATAAAGTTGATTCAGATAGCACCCATGGTTTCATATTCAAACTAGAATCGTCTAGATTTAGTACACTTTCATCTGTATCAGCTAAGAGATATAATACTTCTAATATTAGAGGACAGACAATTTGGGTAGATTCAGATAAATCTAACAGATGGTTAGTATTAAAGAATCAAGATTCGTTTACTAAAACTGAACTACAACCAAAAACATTATTATCAGATCAGCAGTATGGATATGAAGTTAAAATAAGTGGTAACGGATTAAAAATGTTTGTTACTTCTCTAAAGGATTCTGCTGAAACTGTATTTATTTATTCTCGTGCTAATGTTCAGAGCAACTGGGGATTAATACAGTCCTTATCTTTACCAGTAACTAGATTCCAAGTTTCTGGTATAGAAGATTTTGGAACTAGTATAGATACTAACTTTTCTGGAAACACAGTTATTATTAGTGCTCCTAAACTTAGTAACTTACATACTTTATATGTTGGTTCATACGATCCTTATGGCTCATACTTTACAAATGACATTGTTAAAAAAGATGATAAGTTATGGAAAAATAAACACGGAGCAACTGCATTTAATACAACAAATTGGGAAGAAATTTTTGTATATTCTGCGGTTGATGATATTAATCGAGGACATCCAAGTGGATTAACTGGACAAGGTTGTGTTATAGTTTATACTTACAATGTTGGTACCAACAAATATGATATTGAAATAGTTTTAGGTTCATATGATCCTGTACAAAATGAAAACTTTGGTACTAAAGTAAGGATGTCTGAAGATGGATCAAATACTTGGTTATTTGTTTCAAGCGAAAACTACAATAATAATACAGGTAGAGTTCAGATATTTAAAAAAGAAAACGGAAGTTGGAAGTTTAATACACAACGATACTTAGATTTTACAAATATTTTAGGAACCTTCCCTGCGGGATCACAAGATCCTTTTTCTCAAGCAGGAAAGTATGGACATGATATTGATTGCACTACAGGTGCTTTAAGACTAGTAGTTTCTGCACCATTAGTTAACTCAGGATCATCGATTAATGTTGGTGCTGTTTATGTTTTTGCAAGAGACAATGATGATTTCAATCTAGTTGAAGTGATAGATAAAAATACATTACTTAATGGATTGATTCCAAATCATGTTGGTGGTGATAGCTATCTAAGTCCATACGATTTATTTGGTTTCAGTGTGGCAATATCTGACAAAGGATTGTTTGTATCTTGTCCAAATGACGATAACGGGGGAACTAATGCAGGATCTATTTACATATTTGTTGGAGATTCATCTGATAGTTCTAGCAACCTTTATAGACTAACACAGCTTGTCTATCCACCATCAACCCTTGATAATGAAAGATTCGGAACTAAAATAAAAATAAGTCCAGATGGAAATCTATTAGCATCATCGGCTATAGGTGGTGACAGCATTATGTCTGTAACATTTGATGTACATTCGGCTAGATTACAAGACGGATCTTATGTATTAGATAGTAATAGTGCCGAACAACTAACTCCAACAACATTTGATTCAAACGGAACTGTGTTTAGCACTCGTGTTCCTTATACTGGATCAGTTTATGTTTATAATAAGTTTGATGACGTGTTTATATACGGCGATAAACTTATGCCAGCGGATGGATTATCTATTGACGACAACTTTGGTGCATCTATTGATATTATTAATAATATTATTGTTGTAGGAACACCTAACAAGTTTATTAAAAACACAAGAGTTGGTACAACATTTGCATTTTCTTATAGTGATCTAAGTTGGACTGTATCATCGTCTCAAGATTCAGTGATTGATATACAAAAGTTTAAGAAAGCGTTTGTATATAATACCGAAACAAACAAACTGATAGAAAATCTAGACTTTATAGATCCTGCTAAAGGTCGCATTGCTGCAATCGCTGAACAAGAAATTAAATACCAAACTTTTTATGATCCGGCAGTATATGAATACGGATTTAATACAGAAGTATCTATTGATCAAAGTGCGCCTTGGACAGACGAACATGTTGGAGAAGTTTGGTGGAACCTAGGAACAATCAAGTATACTTGGTATGAACAAGGTGATGCTAACTATAGGAGTAGTAACTGGGGAAGGATTTTCCCAGGATGCTCTGTAGATATCTATGAATGGGTTGAATCTACATATCTTCCTAGTAAATGGGCAACATTAGCAGATACTGATGCAGGACTTGCACAGGGTATTAGTGGAATACCTAAAGATATAGATGATTTTACTTACAGCAGTAAGTCAAAATATGACGTATTAAGCGGAACTACTAAGTTAACTTATTATTACTGGGTTAAAAATAAAAGGACTATTCCATCAAAGCCTAATAGAAAAATGAGTTGTGCAAATATAACTCTCATGATATTAGATCCAAAATCTCAAGGATATCATTACCTATCGATAACTGATAAAAATGTTATTTCTCTAGTTAATGTAGGCACTCAGTTAGTTCATTCAGATGTTTCATTAAACATACAGATGTATCTAATAGATAATCAAGATTTACTAACTCATAGACAATATTCACTAATAGCTGAAAATGATAGTTCAGCTATAATATCTCCTATGTTAGAACAAAAATGGTTTGATAGTTTAATAGGAAGAGATATTAAAGATCACATCGTTCCAGACATGAGATTAGGTGTTAGACAGCGTTACGGGAACTCAAATAGTCCTAGACAATCTTGGTTTATTAACAAGTTTGAAGCATTAAAACAACTAGTTGAATATGTAAATTCTATTTTGATACAAAATCAGATTGTTGATATTACTAGCTTTAAAAATCTATTAGCTAATGATCCTGCACCTACTATTAACTCAGGAAAGATTGATCGTGTTATTGATATTTTAGATGAACTAAAATATATAGGAACTGATAAACTTGCTACAGCTAAAATAACATTAAAAATAAAAAATGGACAGATAATCAATGCTCTAGTAGATCCTAGAAACAAAGGCTATGGTTATAGCTGTAATAAAGTATATGAGTTTGATGAATATGGAAGACCTAAAAACTGGTACGGTCCTTCTGTTACTATAAATGGTAATGGAACAGGTGCTTCTATACAAACCGTTATTGACAGTCAAGGCCAGATTATAGCTGCTAATGTTATAAAAACAGGAAAAGATTATGACGACACAACTACAGCAACAGTTAGAGATTATTCAGTATTAGTTAACTCTGATTCGGAAGCTAATAATAGTTGGAGTGTACAAAACTGGAACTTAGGAAAGAAAATCTGGGTTCGATATCGAACACAATCTTTTGATGTATCTAAATATTGGACTTATGCAGATTGGTATATTGATCCTTCATATTCTGATATAACCGGTATAGCATATGTTATTGATAGAACAGTTGATCTTAACGGAATAGTAGCAGTAGTTGGCGATATTATAAAAGTTAATAATGTCGGTATAGGAGTTAATAGTGGTTGGTTATTATTAGAAAGAATAGCTGTTTCTAACAGTCCAGATTTCACTGTTGATTATCGTGTAGTCGGAAAACAAAATGCTACTATACAACTTTCTGATAAACTTTATAACCTAAATCAAGATGTAGGTTATGATACTATTTTCAGTTATGATACTAGTTTATATGATCAAAATCCATCTAAAGAACTTAGATATATTTTAAAAGCCTTAAGAGATGATATATTAATTGATGATTTACGAATAGAATATATCAATACATTCTTTAATAGTGTGCATTATGCACTAAGTGAGCAGTTATATACTGATTGGCTATTTAAGACCAGCTTCTTAAAGATAAATCATAATGTAGGAACCCTAAAACAAAAACTTACTTTCCAAAGCGATGCGATAGAAAGCTATCAATCATTTATTGAAGAAGCTAAACCTTATAAGACTAAAATACGAGAGTTCGTAAGTTCGTATGAAACAATCGATAATTCAAACAATCTTGTAAGTGATTTTGATTTACCTCCATATTATAATCAAGATAAGGGAATGATTGAGCCAGTAACTGGAGATAGCTCTCTAATACAAGAGTATCCATGGAAAAACTGGCTTGATAATAACGGATTTGAAATAGTTGATATTGTTATACAAGATCAAGGAAGTAACTATATAACTATCCCAACGGTTATTATATCCGGCGGCGGCGGCACTGGTGCTAAAGCATCTGCATATATTGCTAACGGAAAACTTTATGCTATACGACTAGATGATCCAGGTAAAGGATATACATCTACACCAAACGTATACATCAGTGGCGGCAATGGTGATGTAGAGGAATATAAAGCCAAAGCATATGCTATCATTGGAAATAGCCCTGTACGCATTAACACAATAAAAATAAAGTTTGATAGATATACTACTGACTATAATATATCAGGTTATAGATACCTAGATACTTTCTATGGAACTGGAAGTAAAACAACATTTAAACTAACATATGCACCAGAGATAGAAAAAACTAAATTTAGAATCTTAGTTGATAACATACTGATATATGGTGCTCAATTCAGTGTTTCTATAGTAGAAACATTACATGATTCTTATACAGCACTTGAGGGTTATGTTATATTTGTAGATGCTCCTGTATCAGGAAAAACTATAACAATAGCCTACGATAAAAACATTCGTTTACATCCAGCTGCTGATAGAATTGGCTATGCTTATTCACCAAATCCGGGTCAATATGGCAAAGATCTAGGACAGTTAATGACTGGAATAGATTATGGCGGAGTTTCATTAATGAGCATCGACTTTGAAGTTGGTGCTGGTTGGGATGTTTTACCGTGGGATGTTTCATCATGGGACGGAATCTTAACAAGCAATGATGATTATGCTGTAAGCATTGACGGATCTACACGCAGTTTTGATCTACCATACATACCTGCAATAGGTGAAATAGTAAATGTCTATGTTGATAACACTAGGATTGATGATCTATATTATGGATTATATGATGGAAGCACATTACAGCCTAATGGATTAACATCTGCTCCGCAAAATACAATAATGAAATCATTTATCGGTGATGGTGTACATAATACTATTACATTGCCTGATATAATACCAGGTAGTTTACATTTTATTGGATCTATTGTAACTTTCCGTAAGAGTACTAGTGATGGAACAGTATTACCTACAGATAGAGGAACGATTGATTCTCTACTATCTGGCGGTGATTTAACCTATTCAACTGCTTTAGGTGTTACAGCTGATGATATAGTAGTTGATGGCGATGGATTGATAACACCCGATACTGGACACAGTCCTGAAGAACTATTACAAGGACAAGTTGTTGATGCACTTTCTATTAATGTATATCATGCACCGGCTCCGGGTGGTCCTAATGTTCTAGTTGAGAATTATGTCGGCGATGGAATGCAAGACACATTTAATATCAGTTATAAACCAGATACTGTAGGTAGCGTAATGGTCTTAGTAGATAATATGGTTTATGATTATGAAATTGATTATGTTAACCAATCTATAATATTATCATCGATTCCGCCATTTAATAGTCGTATCGCTATTATATTAATGGATACTGCTGGGTACGATATCTTAGATAAAGAAACATTTATTGGAGACGGAAGTACTAGAGAATTCCTAACAGCAGCAAGATATTCTGCTAATAATGTTTCTGTATTTGCAACTGTTAATGGAGTTGAAACAGCCGCAACAGTTAAAGCCAGTGACAGCAGTTATGAAGCAGTTAACAATGTTCTTGTTATATTTGATCAAGCACCGAATGCAGATGATTATGTAATGATCATGGTATTATCAGGTACTATGAAAAAATATAGTAAAATAACTACCCAAAATATTAATTTAATCCCAGGAAGTCGAACATATGATTTAACAAATCCACCGTTAGTTAAAGGTCCTTTATCTGGAACAGTTCTTGTTCTAATAGATAACGAATTTTTAAGAGCCCCCGATTATAAAAACTATACATATTCTGGAAGTAGTTTATCATTTAATGATTTTAGATATGTTCCAGGATACTTAAAAATAAATGATATAGCTGTTTATTCTAATGGAGTTATGCTAACACCTGTACGCGATTATACAGTCGACCTATCATCTAATGTAGTTAATATATCACCAATATCGGGTGTAGTTAATGGAGATTTAATCATTATTGAAATATTAAAGAATAATGATTTTATCATACAAGGATCGCAGATTATATTAACAAACAACTATAGAAATGTTAATAAACAGAAAATGAGGATAACAACATTTACTAATCATGATATTGATATGATAATGAGATCCAATACTGGATTTGTATTCAGCATCGGATATGATATTTCTTATTATGATTCTCAGACATACGATCTTACATATGGTATTACAAATAGCAGTGGAATATTTAGACTTCCTAGGACTGTTTCAACTAAGAGCGGTGTATTTGTTGGTTTAAATAATAAGTTATTAAAACCTAATGTTGATTATGTATTAATGGATGATTTATCAACTGTTATGGTATCTTTACCGGATAATCTTCAAAGTAATTCTTACTTAGAAATCATTACTACTAATGCTAAAACATTTCATCCAACCTTTGGATTTAAAATATTTAAGGATATGCTTAACAGATATCATTACAAGAGACTAGACAACTCAACAACTACTAGGCTTACTAGAGATCTTTCTCAGTTTGATACTACAATATATGTATCTGATGCTTCATTGCTTGAAGATCCCAATCCTATGTTAAATCTACCAGGTGTAATAGAGATATTGAATGAAAGAATAGAATATTTTGTTAAAGATGGAGATACTCTAAGACAGCTTCGTAGAGGAACTTTAGGAACTTCTATAAATGAATTTGTTCCTGCTAAAACACCGGTATCAACTGTTGGGATAACAGAAACTATACCTTATTCAGATACTGAAAACAAAACAACCTATTATAGTGATGGATCAACAACAATATTTGAATTAGACTTTATTCCACAGCCTCAAATGGGCACAATAGATGATGGTAGTACTGTTTATAAAGATTGGTACAGAGAAACTATACCAAACGATTATGGACAGTGCGATGAACTAGAAGTATTTGTTGGCGGTAAAAGATTAATAAAGAGTCCATATGTATTATTTGATGAAACATTAGGTCAAGATAGTTTTAAAAATGCTGGAGCAGTTTCTTACGAAGCAGATTTTAGTGTTAATGGAACTTCAAAATCTATAAGGTTAACAAAACCACCAGCAGCGGGTCAACTAATAGTCATAGTTTCTAAAAAAGGTACTACTTGGCAACACCCATCTGAGAATTCTGCGCTTGTCTTTAGTAAAAGTAATATTGGATTATTCTTAACAGAGAAGCAGGTAGATTTGCCTAAATAAATAAAGAGAGTGGTGAGACATGAAAACAAACATTAAAAAGATTAGACAAACTAAGGATCAGGATCCAAAGATGATTAAGAACCCAAATGAAAAAGGCCCTTTTCATATTGAAGGACATATTAAAATATTTGATCCTACTAGTGGAGAAATCTTTATTAATAAGAGAAATGCTATTCACTATGAAAACATGAGTGTTGCTATTGCAGAAAGTCTTTCAGATTCTGGACAAGGATTTATCTATGAAATGGCTTTTGGAAACGGTGCAACTAATGTTGATCCTACAGGTATTATAACTTATTTGACTCCAAATACAGTTGGTACAAATAGCACTCTTTATAATGAACAATATAGCAAAGTTATTGATGATCGTAGTATTAGTAATCTAGATCCAACACGTAATAAGATGGAAACTAGACACGTAACAGGTGCTACATATACTGATATAATTGTTACTTGCTTATTAGATTACGGTGAGCCTGGCGGACAAGATGCATTTGATAACTCTGCGGCTATAAATGGACAGTTTACATTTGATGAACTTGGTTTAAGAAGTTATAACTCACTTGGTGCAGGAACGGGTAGATTGTTAACTCACGTTGTATTCCATCCTGTACAAAAGAGTTTGAACAGATTAATACAGATAGATTATACGGTTCGAATACAGAGCCTATCGGGGTATAGCGGATAATGTCATACACAATTAAATTTACTGATTTTACAAATAAAGGAAGTATTACTATAAATGATAATACCCCGAATACTACTAATACTAGCCTGACGTTTCCTGGTCGTAACCAAAAGGGATACGCGGTTAATATAGCTGAAAACTTCTTACACATGTTAGAAAACTTTTCAGATAGTGTACCCCCTTCTAATCCAGTTGAAGGGCAACTTTGGTATAATAGCACACAGAATATTGAAGAATTAAAAGTTTGGGACGGTTCAGCTTGGAAATCAGCAAGCGGTATAAAGAAAGGAAGCGGAATAGCTGTATTAACTACATTACCTGCTATTATTGGTGACCTTTATGTTGATACAGCAGCAAATCAATTATATTTGTATTCTGGAGCTTCGTGGATATTAGTTGGACCAACATATTCGGCAGGAAATAAATCAGGAGTGGTGGCAGAAACTATTAAAGATACAAATGATTTGGATCAAATAGTATTGAAGTCGTTTATAAATGGGCAAGTAGTTGCAATTTATAGTATCGCTACTTTTATTCCTAAAATAAAAATTGATGGATTTAGCATCATTAATCCTGGACAAAACAATAGTACAAAGGATTTTACTGGTACCGGCATATCAAATACTAAGATTTGGGGAACAGTAGAAAAAGCAGAGAATTTAATATCTAATGGTAAAGTTGTTTCGGCTTCGCAGTTTTTGAGAAAAGATGTAACTAATTCTACAGATTATTCTTTTAATATAAACAATGATGGTGGATTAACTGTAGGAATAGATGGTAATCTTAGATTACAAGTTTTGCAAAGTATCGGTACAGTCTATCACGCTCGTCCAGATTCTGCGCTTGATTTAAAAATATTATACAATAGCCAACCTACTACTCTAGTTAGATTAGATGCTAACAAGGGCTATGTTGGAGTTAATAATCTATCACCAAACAGAATGTTAGATGTAACAGGAACTGGTAGATTTAGTGGTAATGTTGAGATTACAAGCACCGAAGATGCTGTTGATGATGTATCGGGCTCCTTAAAACTATCTGGTGGGTTAGTTGTTGGTATGAAAACAAGATTATTGGATGATCAAACTATTTTTGGTCAAATAATAACCGGATACGGTATTGGTTCTGCAATATTGCCTTTAACAAATAACCAAAGTGATATAGGTTATGTAGAACTTAATAATCCTCAAAATAATTTAACATTTAGAAATATATATGCAACGACTTTTAATGGTAACTTATTAGGGAATGTTACAGGAAATGTATCAGGAAATGTAAACGGTACTGCTTCAAAGTTAACAGCTTCAACAACATTTAATATGATTGGTCATGTAGCTAGTACTGATGTTATATTTGATGGTAGCACTGGCGGATTGACTAAACAGTTTACTACTACAATAACCCAAAATATTATAACTGATCAAACCGAACTAACAGATACAAACGATACAGACGTTTATCTTATGTATAGAGTAGGATCTGGATTAGCTAAAACTAAAAAAAGTTCTATTGTTTCAAATCTATCATTAGTACCTACTGGTGCTATATTTCCGTTCGCTGGAACTGTTCCTCCTCCGGGATACTTATTTTGTGATGGTAGTGAAAAGCGTAGAGCTTCTTATCCTGAATTATTTTCAGTTATTCAGTTTACCTATGGTGATCCATCTATATTGCAAGGATTTGGAACATTTAAGTTACCTGATTTAAGAGGTAGGTTCCCATTAGGTAAGTTAGATATGAATAACAATGATTCTGTTCCTAATGGTGCTGATAATGGTCTCACAAATATTTCTTCAGGAGGCGGCATACCATCTCCTAGCGATGTTACAAGAAGTAGAGATGCTACATCTCGTATTTTAGGAAATAGCAACGGTAGTGAACAACATACATTAGTATTACAAAACTTACCAGATCATATACATTCGCTCTCAGGTGATGCTCAAACACAGTTCTATGCTATTAATAATAATGCAGGCGAGCCAACAGATACTGGATCATTCCAAGCACAAAAAACAACAACTGATGGGTTTGGACAATATATTAATTCTACAGGCGGCATAGAAAATGCAGGTCAAACTAGTCAACCATTTAATATTATGAATCCATATTCAACTATTAACTATATAATATTCGTTGGAAAGGTAATATCATAATGCCTATTACTGTTAAACAAACTAATGGTACAGTACTTACTACAATAATCGATGGAACTATCGATCAGACAACAGATTTAACCTTAATAGGAAGAAACTTTAGTGGGTTTGGTGAGTATCTTAATGAAGATTTTGTAAGATTATTAGAAAACTTTGCCAATGTAACTGCTCCGGAGCATCCGATTTATGGACAGATATGGTACGATACAAGTGAAGCTAGATTAAAAGTTTACAGCGAAGTTAAAACAGCGATTGGTACAACCGGGTTATGGAAAGCTGCTGGAGGAACGATCGTTAGTCAAAGTTCTCCTTTATCTTTTACAACTGGCGATATATGGATTGATTCTACTGAACAGCAAATGCATTTCTATGATGGAACTAATCTTTTATTAGCTGGACCATTATGGAAAAAGAGCCAAGGTAGAACAGGATTTGAAGCTTTAACCTTGCTTGATAGCAATAATAATCCTTATTCTGTTCTTGTTTTGTATGTAAAAGATTTTATGATGGGTATATTTTCAGCAGTTGCTTTTACACCTTCTCCTGCTATACAAGGGTTTGGATCTTTAATAAAAGGATTTAACTCGAACTCATTAGTTGGGTCTATATTTGATACTACAGTTACTAATGCTAACGAACTTGGAGGTATAGCATCCTCTCTTTATGTAAGATCTGATGTTAATACTACTATGAAAGGGCAACTTTTTATACAAAACGATTCCGGCATCACAATTGGATCATCACAAAATGGTAGACTTTCTCTTTTAACTAAGGTTGGAAGTAGTTATGTTTCAACTACTACATTGTCTTTAGAAAACGTCAACAATGATGGTGATATTGCATTAAAAACTAACAATGTTAATGGTCTCAGTTATCCGATTTATGCTAAAGCAAGTACTGCACAGTTAGGAATATTTACAAATACACCTAGTGCAACAATGGATGTTAATGGTGATGTTAGAGTAAGAGGAAATCTTACAGTTGAAGGTACGACAGAATATATAGAATCTACTACTGTTAGAATCGCTGATAAAAATATTGAAATCGGTAGTGTATCTGTACCTACTGATTCTACTGCCGACGGCGGTGGTATCATTATTAAAGGAACAACAGACAAAACGATATCCTATAATAATACTACAAAAGCATTTGATTTTTCTGAAAATATAAACATTCCTTTAGGAAAAACCTTTAAAATCAATAATGTAGCATTGATAAATGGAAATGCGCTATCAAATTCGATTACATCGGCTACTGGATTAACTAGTATTGGTGCTTTATCAAGTTTATCAGTTGGAAACTTACAACTTAGCAGCAATAATATCTCAAATACTATCCCTAATCAAAATATTCAGCTTAGTGTTTTAGGAACTGGTATTATACAGCTTGTTGGAACAAGTACAGGATCTACAGCACGAATCGCAGGATTAGCTGATCCTATTAATCCGCAAGATGCTAGTACTAAAATATATACAGAAACATATGCAAAAACATTACCTTTATCAATTACAGTTGTTGATAACGGTATTCTTTCTGCAATAAACGGTAAAACAGTATCATTGCTTACAGATATTGCTAATCCATTATTGTTTGCTAATGGTAAAGTTGCTTATGTACATTACCAACATATTGATTTTGTAACCCCTACTATTAATAGATATTTGAAGAAATTTGTTATAGTAAATGGTGCTTGGCAGTTCGATAGTGATTTAACTAGCAGCATTTGATAAATATTGATAACGATACGACTTAGGAGCCATTAGTATGCCATATATTATTAATAGATTTTCCGGAGCCCAGCTGGTACAAGTAGATGATGGTACTCTTGATCAAACTACAGACTTACGATTAGTAGGTAAAAACTATGCAGGATACGGAGAAGCACAGAATGAAAACTATCTTTGGTTATTAGAAAGTTTTTCTAATACAGTTGCTCCACCAAAACCGGTGAGCGGACAAGTTTGGTATGATACTTCTGTAAGAAAACTAAAGTTTTATGATGATGCTAACTTAAAATGGCGTACAACTGGTGGTGCTGAAATATCTGATACTGCTCCTGCAGGATTAACTACTGGCGATTTTTGGTTTGATACATTAACTAATCAGTTATTTGCATATACAGGATCTAACTATGTTCTTATTGGACCTCAAGCAGCTCCGGGACAGCAAACAACACTACTAGAAAGTGACACAGTAAAGGATATGTTAGGTGTATCCCATGCTATAGTTAAGGCTTTTGTTAACGGAATAGTTGTTTTCATTATTAGTTCAGATGCACAGTTTACTTTAGATCCAGCTGTAAATCCAATAACCGGATTTAGTATCATATATCCAGGTATGACTCTAGTTAATAGTTCTACTGGATCTACTAGTGATTCTCATAGATATGTTGGTACTGCAACTGATACTGATAAGCTAGGTGGTATTTTAGCATCACAATATGTACAAAAGAGCGGCGATCAAGCTACTTTTACAGGTGGGGTAGTATTTAAAGATCCTGGTTTTACAGTTGGTGATAATAATGATATTAAGATATTCATAGATACTGGACATCTAGGGACGATCGAAAACACACAAAGTTCTGTTTTAGCATTTAAAGTAACATACCAAGGCGGGCTACTGAATCCATTAAATATTAGTGGATATGATGTTATTCCTGGAACTACATTAACATATAATTTAGGTACACAAGATTACAAATGGGCAACTGTTTGGGCAGGAGTAGGGCATTTTGGATCAATAGTTGTTGATACTCCAATAACTACTGATATTAGCGGAAAAGCTGCTAATGCAGATAAGCTTCTTTTTGCAAGATCATCACCAACTGCTAATCAATATGTATCAGCTACTGACTTAACTGTTTCGAACTCTATTGTAGCTAGAGATAATAGTGGTAGTTTTAGTGCTAATATTGTAACTGCAACTGCAACAAAAGCAGAATATGCTGACTTGGCAGAAAAATATGAAGCAGATGATAACTATTCTCCAGGTACTGTTGT
>Ga0007839_1000121_pt1 | contig 12014 bp, 15 predicted proteins | sample CryBogCBE18Jul08_FD_56249 | JGI IMG/M metagenome (GOLD analysis project Ga0007839, IMG submission 56249) | Freshwater microbial communities from Crystal Bog, Wisconsin, USA - CBE18Jul08 | ecosystem: Environmental > Aquatic > Freshwater > Lake | place: Crystal Bog, Wisconsin, USA | collected...
GGTAGAGCAACTGATTTGTAATCAGTAGGTGGCCTGTTCGAGTCGGGCTGGGGGCACCAAATTGGAGGCGGGATGGAAGTATTAAAGCAGATAGCTAAAGAGTTACGCCTCACCAGATTGCTTGCTGGTGCTGAAAATCCGCTAGATGTGCTGTTTGACTACAGCGTAAAGCTAATCAAGCAAGAGCGCTATCCCGAGGCGCTGGAATTACTACAGGAAGCGTTACTCTACGCAGACATTCCTGAGATCCACAGCAATATGGCGTTTGTATCCTCAAGGCTACATAACTATGATCAGGCTATAGATCATTACCGCCAATCCTTAAAGCTGCGCCCTAATCATCCTGGTACGTTACACGACCTATCCCTAGAGTTATTACGGGTAGGTCAGTATGCGGAAGGCTGGAAGTTATTTGAGAACAGAAACATCTTTGACACAGGATTCTCGGACCGGTATGTAAAAGGTCGACTGCCCAGATGGCAGGGTGAGGATCTGGTAGGTAAGAAGATATTTGTATCTAAGGAACAGGGATTCGGAGATGCTATTCAGTTCTGTAGATACATTTATACCTTATTGGATGAAGCCGCCCACGTTTATTGGTTGTGTGAACCTGCGTTGGTAAATTTATTCACTCAGTCGTTTGATCCACAAGATGTCACGTTCGTGGATAGCTTTGAGACTTTGCCTGAGTGTGACTATTGGGTATACCAGATGTCTTTGCCTATGTACTTTGGCAATTCTTCCTCATATCCTTACTTGAAAGCAACGCCCACAGATCAAATCATGCCCGTGGGCACGAAAATAGGTTTGGCATGGAAGGGTAATTCTAGACACGCCAACAATGCTAATCGGTCTATGCGTTTATCGCAGTTTGATAACTTCCCTAATGCGAACTATATAAGCTTACAGAAGCTCAATGACGATCCCGATGAAATATCCCGCAGTAAATTGAATATATGCGACATTGGAAGAAATCTGGGCGACTTTGACGAGACGGCTAGTGTGATAGATCAACTAGACCTAGTTATTGCAGTAGACACGGCTATAGCCCACCTAACAGGATCGCTGGGCAAACCATGCTGGGTTATCCTGCCATACCTTGGATCTGATTGGCGTTGGGGCCCGTATGGTACTAAAACCACAGAGCTTTATGAGAATATGAGGCTATACTGGATGCCCGCACCAAAGACGTTGCCTGTTGATTTAATTGAAGATTTGACTGAGTTTATTGCACAGCGCCAGAAAATGTTATAATAGGGAAACCTTTAACCGGAGCGGTATCATGCACGACCAATTCCTAGATGATCTTGAAACAGAGCTAGATATGTCAGTTGATTCCGCCGCTTCTTGGTTGGAGTCTTTCGTAGAGCGCGCTGACATTGACGAAAACGACTACGAAACCATTCAGACTATCATTTCCAATCTGTATGACTGTTCTGACTTTATTCGCCAAGAATTAGGAATCGGCGGAGAAGAAGAGCCTGAAGACGAAGACGATTACGACTCACATCTGCCACCTTTGTTTGATGACGAAGAAGACGAAGAAGACACCGCAACCTTCGTGGGCACATGGGAATCCATCCGCTTTCTGGAAGACGATGACGGTAACGTAGTCGGGCTGCAAGTGGATTTTGCATGAAACCCGGACTTTACAGAAACATTCACCTAAAACAGGAGCGCATAGCTCATGGATCAGGCGAAAAAATGCGTAAACCCGGAGAAGCTGGCGCACCTACTGCTAAAGCATTCAGAGAATCAGCTAAGACAGCAAAGCACAAAGATGGCGGAGGTGTATCTCTGGCTGTTGGCCGGGGAGAGAAGCTATCTACCGAAAAAGGCGCAGGACTGACCGCCAAGGGTCGCGCTAAGTACAACGCAGCTACTGGTAGCCATCTTAAAGCCCCCCAGCCTGAAGGTGGTAAGCGTAAGGATAGTTTCTGTGCCCGCATGGCAGGTGTAGTACATCACAGCAAAGGCGACGCGCCAAGAGCTAAGGCCGCACTCAAGAGGTGGAAATGTACCAATTGGTGATTCTGAAATGGCTGGGTATTATTGGCCTAATAGTCGCAGTAGGCATCTGGCAGCGGCATGACGGCGCATTATCAGAGCGTGTAGTTTGGGAGACCAGACTGGCGGAAGAAAACGCTAACGCTGCTAAAGCCATAAAAGAAGCGGAAGAAGCAGCCCGCCGCAAAGAAACCGAAAGCGCAACCAGAATCAATCAAATATCTACTGATTACCAGAAGAGGTTATCTGATGCACACGCCAAATACAAAACTGTTGACGCTGGGATTGCTAACGGTACTATCAGGCTGCTCGATCATGACGCCACCGCCGTGTGCGCCGATTACAGTGGAGGCACCCAAGCTGCCACCCCCACCAGCGGACGTAATGGTTCCGAGGGCTGCCAACTTTCAAGCCACCTTACTGGATTTCTTTGGACTCTCGCCGGACAAGCAGACGACATTGCCACCCAGCTCACAGCCTGCCAAGCCATAGTAGAGGCAGATAGAAAATGACCAATATCGTGCCCGTGCAGTTTAGTGATAAACAGATTGCCATGGACGCGTTAAAAGAATCTAATGTTGAAGGCGGGGTATTACTTCTGACAGATCGGGAAGGAATGTTCCAGATAGTCCACTTCGGAGTAATACAGCCTTACCTCTTCGTTGGGCTGATGCAGAAAGCCATGTTAGATATCTTAGATAGCGAAAACGAAGAAGTAGAACAATAGTGTGCCCACGGGCATTCACTCGCTTTAACTAAGTTGATGTGATATAATCTTTTGCATGAAACTTACATCAAAACAAGAGAATTTCTGCCACGCATTCATAGAGTTAGGCAATGCGAGCGATGCTTATCGCGCCTGCTATGACATAGGCGATATGAAGCCCGCGACAATAAATCGGGCGGCAAAACAACTAATCGACAACCCCAAGATTGCTACAAGAATACAAGAGTTAAGAGCGCCTATAGTAGAACGGGTCAGAATCACGCTAGAGAGCCACTTAGACGAGATGCAGAGGCTCAAGGATATAGCACTACAGAAGGACAACATCAACGCAGCCCTAGCGGCTGAGATGGGCCGTGCAAAGGCAGCGGGTCTGTATGTCACAAAGACAGAGAACAAGACAGAGATCAGCGGACCAGATGGCGCGCCAGTCAAGATGGTCATAGAGCAAGCCATCAATAACCTAGCAATGCGTATTCGCTCGAAAGAGCTATGACAGATGTACTAGAGCTAATATCAGAGAGCGCAGATAGTCTGTCTGAGCTAGATAAGATCGCATACGGCGCTCACCTCAATTGGTTATCGAGAGCCAAGTATTACCAGATAGCACCACCGCTAGAGCAGGATTGGACGCATTGGTTGGTTATAGCGGGGCGCGGAGCCGGTAAGACGCGCCTAGCAGCAGAAACGCTATGGTGGTGGGCATGGAGTAATCCAGGCTGTAGATGTCTGATCCTTGCACCAACGGCGAATGACTGTCGCCTAACCTGCTTAGAGGGTGAATCAGGTCTGCTTAGTGTGATACCGCAAGAGTTAGTCTCGGATTACAACAAGACTGACATGACTGTGTTCCTAAAGAACGGCTCACAGATACGCGCTATCTCTGCGGATACTTACGAGCGGTTACGGGGACCACAGTTTAGCTATGCGTGGTGCGATGAGTTGGCTGCGTTTCAGTATTTGGAAGAAGCGTGGGATATGATGATGTTCGGCCTGCGCTTAGGTAAGTCGCCGCGAGTGATTGTAACAACCACGCCTAAGCCACGGGATAAGCTAATAGAACTGATGGAGTCAGAAGACTCTATAGTGGACACAGCGAGTACCTATGAGAACATTGATAACTTGGCGCCTACGTTCCAGAAGCAGATTCTCCAGTATGAGGGAACGCGGTTGGGTAGGCAGGAGTTGCACGCCGAGCTTATTGATCCCGAAGAGTCTGGCGTTGTCACTAGGGATATGTTCCGTCTCTGGCCTAATGGTAAGCCACTGCCTGATTTTGAATACATTATCCAATCCTATGATTGTGCCTATTCAGAGAAGACCCACAACGATCCTACTGCTGCGACTACTTGGGGCGTGTTTAAGCCTCTTGATGGTCCTATGGCTGTGCTGCTCATAGACTGCTGGCAAGAACACCTATCGTTTCCTGATCTCAAGCCCAAGGTCATCGAGGAGTATCAGAACAGCTATGGAGATGGTAAGAAGCAGAAGCGTCCTGACTTGATACTGGTAGAGGACAAGGCTGCGGGTATATCTCTAATCCAAGAGTTACAACGCGCCCACTTGCCGGTGCGGGGATGGAACCCTGGGCGGGCTGATAAGATGCAACGCCTCCAGATAGCCGCCACAGTGGTGTCAGCCGGACGTGTATGGTTACCCGAAAGTAGTGTAAAATCAGGATATGTGAGAGACTGGGTTGAGCCTATGCTCTCGCAGCTATGTTCGTTTCCTGAGAGCAACCACGATGACTTTGTGGACTCGACTAGCATGGCATTGCGGTTTCTGAAGGACACGGGCTGGCTGGAGATTAACCCGCCGCCGAGAGAAGATGACGAGTGGTATGCAGATGACGCGGCGCCCAAACGAACAAACCCTTACGCGGTATAGTTATGAACATCTCAGACGAACTTGAAAGAATACTAGGCGACATGGACGAAGACGAGCGGAAGAAAGCCGACGAGTCTAATGTTGCTAAACAGATGGCGCTACTAGCCGAGGGTGGTACGCCCAAGAATCCGCCCACGGGCGACCTTATTCACGAACTACGGGCGCAGATGTACGCGGCTGATCCTGCCAACACTCAAACCCCACAAGAGCCTGACCTTGCTACTCAGTTCATTCATTGGCTGAGTAATGTTTACTTCCCCGGACTGACCGCACAGCAGGCTAACGTACCCACAGCGGCTCAGGGAAGCTACGCAGACGTTCCTAGCCATGCCAGCGGTGGTAGTGTGGGTTATCACCAACCAGACGCGCTAGAGCAGAATATGTTGGCTTTGGGCGGTGCTAAGGCTATGCCCATCATTATGGCGCTGCATAAAGCTGCGGGTGGTAATGTTGAGGGCGCCCAATCCCCAAAGTCTGAAAGCCCATCGGCAGATGATTCTGGTGGGCTGTTTGACCCTGAGATGTTTGGCGTGCCAACGGGCGCGGTTGCGGCGAATGATGCGCTAGAGCGTGAGTTTCAAGCGGCTAGAGCCAATCCTATGCAGTATGGAACGGATGTTGTTAATCGAGGCATGATCGCTGGACTGGCAGGCGCACCTGTTGATATGACTAACGAGGTGCTGAAGCAGTTTGGATTGGGATCAGAGAAGCCATTCGGCGGTAGTGAGTCTATTGGATCGGGCATGGAAAGCATGGGCATGGTAAGCCCTGAGCGCCACATGGTTGGAGAGCTAGGCGCGGGATTGGTAGACCCGTTTAGTACGGCTGCAACAGGAGCTAAGTTAGCGCATGGTATGACGGCCGCGATGCCATTGATGACGGCTTACCACGGAAGCCCTCACGTATTTAGTGCGTTTGATGCCAGCAAGATTGGAACTGGTGAAGGCGCGCAGGCTTATGGTCATGGGATTTATATTGCTGAAGATCCTAATGTTGCCGATAGTTATAAAAAAACTTTAGCTTATAAAGCGTTTGATTTAGCACCAGAAGCTGAAAAATTAGGGATTAAATTGTCTGCTGGTGCTAGAGGCGAATTTATGCGTCAAGTGCAAAATGATGCAGAGCCGAAAGTGTTAGCAAGACGTTTACAAAACGCCAATATAAGCACTAGAGAAATACCGCAAGAAAAATTAGCTGAATTATTTGATGCTTATAAACAAAAAGGTGGCGGCAACTTTTATACAGTTGATTTGCCTGATGAGATGATAGATAAGATGCTTGATTGGGATAAGCCGTTAAGTCAACAGCCCCCAGAAGTGCAAAAGGCGTTGGCAAGCACAAAGAATAAGCAACTTCGCGCCGTTATTGATTACGCCAATTCGCCATATTCAATGCCGGAGCTTGAAGGTGAAGTTAAGACGATGGGAGAGGCAATTAAGTTACTGGGCGTGAATGTAAGCCCAGCAAAAGGTTCTGCAATGCTTGCCAAAGAAGGCATCCCCGGCATCCGTTATTTAGATGCAAGTTCTCGTGGCAAAAGTCAGGGTACGCATAACTTTGTAGTATTCCCCGGTAATGAAGATAAACTCAAAATTCTGAGCCGTAACAACGAGCCAGTAAATCCTTAAGAGCAAACTATGGCTGATGACATCCAAGAAAACGAAGACGGCAGCGCAGACGTAACTCTGCCTGATGATGACCTTGAGGTAGAAGAGCAGCCTGATGGTTCTGCTATTGTCCACATGGAAGAGTTCCGTGGTCCTGAAGAGGACGCAGACTTCTATGAGAACCTAGCTGAGTCTATAGATTCGTGGGAGCTAAACAAGATGGCTCTCAAGTATATGGACTTCATTGAGAAGGATAAGCAAGCCCGTGAAGATCGTGATAAGAAATATGAAGAGGGATTGCGTCGTACTGGTCTTGGTAACGATGCTCCAGGTGGAGCGCAATTTGAGGGGGCTTCTAAGGTTGTCCACCCCGTCATGGCGGAGGCCTGTGTGGATTTCGCTTCCCGTGCGATCAAGGAACTGTTTCCTCCTGACGGACCTGTCCGTACAAAGATTCTAGGCGATGTCACTGAAGAAAAGCAAGAGATTGCCGAAAGAAAGCGTGATTATGTTAATTGGCAGCTCACAGAGCAGATAGAAGAGTTCCGCGATGAGCAGGAGCAATTACTGACTCAGCTGCCATTGGGTGGCTCACAGTTCCTCAAAGTATGGTATGACGAGCACAAGCGCCGTCCATGCGTTGAGTTTGTGCCCATTGATAACATCATATTGCCGTTTGCTGCTGCCAACTTCTACACTGCCCAGCGGGTAACAGAAGTGCAGGACATCACAGAGTATGAGATGGAAGCGCGGATCAAGCGCGGGCTGTATAGGGATGTGAATATCATCCGCGCCACGATGGAACCCGAGATGTCGCACTCTGAGAAGGCGAACAACAAGATCGAGGGTAATAAGTACCAAGACAACAAGGATGGATTACGCCGTGTGTATCACGTCTATACATGGCTAGAGCTAGAGGACGATCCCCGCACTAATGGCGAGATGGCTCCGTATATCCTGATGATTGACGAGATGGAAGCGGAAGTCTTAGGTTTGTACCGCAACTGGGAAGACGGCGACGAGACAATGACCAAACTAGATTGGATGGTCGAGTTTAAGTTTATCCCTTGGAGGGGCGCGTATGCTATTGGACTTCCTCATCTCATTGGCGGGCTTTCTGCCGCACTTACTGGCGCTCTTCGCGCCCTTCTGGACACTGCCCATATAAACAACTCAGCCACGATGCTGAAGCTCAAGGGCGCTAAGATCAGCGGTCAGAGCCAGAGCATTGATGTCACACAGGTTGTGGAGATCGAAGGCGCTGCGGGTGTAGACGACATCCGTAAAGTGGCTATGCCGCTTCCATTCAATCCCCCATCGCCTGTACTGTTCCAGCTATTAGGATGGCTCACAGATTCAGCTAAGGGTGTTGTTACCACAGCAGAAGAGAAGATTGCTGATGCGTCATCAACAATGCCCGTGGGCACAACTCAGGCTCTGATCGAACAGGGCGCGGCGGTATTCTCAGCCATTCACGCACGCTTACACGCATCACAGAAGAAGGTTCTGTCTATCATTGGTCGTATCAACAGATGGTATCTGGACGACCAAGAGCGTGGAGATGTTGTAGCGGATCTGGAGATTGAGCGCTCAGACTTCATGCGGAACAGCGACATCGTTCCCGTATCTGATCCCCACATCTTCTCAGAGACGCAGCGTATTGCCCAGATGCAATCTGTCATGCAGATGGCTGGGCAGTATCCACAGTTGTTTGATATGAAGGCGGTTGTCAGCCGGATGCTGAAGCAATTGAAGGTTCCTGACGTCAATGAGCTCATGCCTGACTCTGTTAAGCCTATGGAGATGGACGCAGCCGAAGAGAACGCCGCTATGGCGCTTGGGCATCACGCCTTTGCGTACCCTGGTCAGGATCATCTGGCGCACATCCAGACGCACATGGACTTTGGATTGGATCCTGTGTTGGGTGGCAATATCTTGATGGGCCCGCAGTTTATCCCTGCCGCGCTAGAGCATATTAAGCAGCACATGACGCTGTGGTATCGGGATAGGATGGCAGCGCACTCTGGCAATAAGACGTATAGCTACGAGGAAGGCGACAACAAGAAGGACGTCAAGAAGATTGATCACGTTATTGCGATGTCCGCTGAGGCTGTTAAGACTGAAACGCAGGTAATGATGCCCGTGATACAGGCTTGCCAGCAGATGATTCAGATGTTGCAGCAGTTTGCGCCCAAGCCGCAGATGCCGCCCGATCCTGCTTCTCAGGCTATGTTGCAGGCTTCTATGGCTGAGACACAGCGCAGAACCCAGCGCGATCAGTTGGATATGCAGATGAAGCAAGCAGAACTGCAGGCTGAGTTCCAAAGACAGCAAGCAAGAGATCAGATAGAGGTGAGTGAAGCTCAGAAGGATAGAGCTATTGAGGTGGCGTTGAATGCGGAAGACAATTTGACGCAAGAGCGTATAAAAAGCGCTCAATTACTGACGGATCAGATTAAAACCCGTCATGAGCAGGAACAATCGGTCGCACAAGCGGAAGCTTTGGCACAGAAAAATCTAACCTAATAGTGCCCGTGGGCACAGGAGTTAATCATGGACAAAGACGTTAAAGAAATGCAGTCGGAAGATGTTCGTTACAAAGCGCGTATTGCAGCAGGCGCTTGGTTGGACGGGGAAGAGATGGGAGAGAAGGGAAGTGCAACTATGCCTGAAGCCAATTCGGATCACGGCAATTTTACAAGTGGTGTTGATAAGAAGAACGCATGAGATATGTAGAAGACTTCATAGGCGCTGTAAAAGCGCGGAAGGCTGAGGTTGCTGAGTCGTTATCGCATGGTAATGCGGCGGACTACGCGGCGTATCAAAGGCTTTGTGGAGTCATACAGGGATTGCAGGCTTCTTTAGACATTTTAGAGAACCTACTTAGGGAAGATGAAGATGAGTGATTTACCAGTGGCTGTAGACCCAGCCGAATTAGAAGCGGCCTTTCCGCTTGTGGAACCTGGTGCAAAACCTCTTGGAGCGCGTATTTTAGTTCAACTCCGTCAAGCAAAGGACCGGTATACCAAGTCCGGTATCTTGTTGGTGGAAGAGACTAAAGCAACCGAAAAGTGGCAGAACATCGTCGGTAAGGTGATTGAGATTGGACCTTTGGCATTCAGAAAGCGGGACACAATGGAACCGTGGCCAGAAGGTGCTTGGTGTAAGGAAGGCGATTACATTCGCATTCCGAAATGGGGCGGCGACCGCTGGGAAGTACCTATTCCCGGCAAGGACAAAGAGTTCGCTGAGTTCGTTGTTATCAATGACCACGAAGTGATTGCACAGATTACTGGCAACCCACTACTTGTTAAAGCGTTTGTCTAGGAGGTCGTATGGAAGAGCAAGTCATGTTGATCCAAGAGGATCAGGATGGCGGTGCTACGGTTGAGCTACCTAAGGATTTAATGCCAGAGGTAGAAGAGGCTGTACCCGTCGCAGAAGTAAAAGATGAAGAAGACGAAGATGAAGCCGCCCAGCGGGCAGAGATAGAGGCTAACGGTGAGGTAGATCCCGAAGCTGAGGCTATTCGTCAAGCCAAGCGTGAGAAGCGTAAGTCACGCAAGGAATATCACAAGAAAGTTCAAGCCGAGAAAGACACTCGATTGCAGCTATTGCAGCGGCAGAATCAGGAACTGTTGACCCGTTTAGCGGAAGTTGAGCGGAAGACACAGGGACACGATATTGCCCGCATAGATGCAGCGATGACTGACCAGCAGGCACGAATTACATTCGCCCAACAGAAGATGAAGGAAGCCATTGAAACAGGTAATGGTGAGCTTCACGCCAAGGCTACAGAGTTATATTACGAAGCACGGCGTACTGTTGAGTCATTAGAGAACCTAAAGAAGCAGGCTACAGTACCCACAGCACCGCCTCCTACCGCGCCTAATCAAGCGGTACAGAGATTGGCTGCTGATTGGTTATCTGATAACCCTTGGTACGATCCTAGCGGCCAAGACGAAGATTCAGAGATTGCCATGACCATTGATAAGAAAATGGTTAAAGAAGGATGGAATCCTGCATCTGCGGAATATTGGGAAGAATTAGATAATAGATTGCAAAAATATTTACCACACAGGTATAATGATTCTATTGACGAAATTCCGAAGTCAAAACCTAGAACTGTTGTAACTGGATCTGGTAGGGAAGCCGTATCAAATAGTGGTGGAAAGGCGAATACATTTACGTTATCGCCGGACCGAGTAAGAGCCATGAAAGATGCTGGTATGTGGGATGACCCCGAAAAGCGCGCCAAGATGATCAAACGGTACGCGCTTGAAGATCGCAACAGAAAATAGGAGATTGAAAAATGGATGAACGTCTAAAGAAGAATTTATCTGCTGGTGGCCGCGAATCTCGCGGGAGTCTTGATTCAGTTCGAGAGGCACCGGAAGACCAGTCTGCACTATCTGATGAGCGTCGTAAGATGTGGAAAGATGAGTGGACACAAAGCGCACTGCCCAGCGTCCCTGAGTTAAAGGGATGGCACTTGATCTGGTTATCGACAACTAACAGCTACGACAGTATTGATAAGCGTATTCGCTTAGGTTACACACCCGTTAAGACGGATGAGATACCTGGGTTTGAGAATTACAAAGTCAAGTCTGGAGAATATGTTGGTTATATCCAGTGTAATGAGATGTTGCTGTTTAAGATTCCAATGGATATGTATCAGGAATTGATGACGCACTTCCACCATGATTTGCCCCAAGAAGACGCGGAGAAAGTCCGAGTTCAGGTGGAGCAGCTTCAGGGAACACGGGATAGTTCAGGCCGCAGGCTTGGTCAGATAGAAGGTGATGGTTTGGGTAATTATGATCCGCCGAAACCCGCACCCCTATTTTACGGGTAACGGCACCCAAAGGAGACAATTATGTCTGCAACATCCGCACCCTTTGGCTTGCGCCCGGCCTTCCACCCAAGTGGCCTAGACCGTGCTCAAGCTCTTGCTGGAGGTATCGCCAGTGGCTATGCATCCAACATTTTGAAAGGTCAGCCTGTTGAGTATTCAGCAGGTACTGGCAATATCATCCCCGTGACAAGCACTGAGGCTTTCTCAGGCGCGTTCGCTGGCGTAGAGTGGACAGATACAACCGGCCGTCGCCGCGTATCTAACTACTGGCCTGCTAACACCGCTTACCAGACTGGCTCTTGCGTAGCTTATTTCTACAACGATCCTAACATCGTTTATGAAATCCAAGCTGATGGTTCTGTCGCTCAAACTGCTGTCGGCAACGAAGCCAACTTCAGCAACCTAACCGCTGGATCGACTGTAACCGGTCTGTCACAATGCACAATCTCTGCTACCCTCGTTGGTACAGGTGTGCAAGGTCAAGTTCGCATTGTTGACTTAGCTCCTTACGTCGACAACAACTGGGGTGATGCTTATACCATCGTTCGTGTCACAGTAGCCAAAACACAGTTCCAAGCTGTGTCACCGGCAATTTAAGGAGGGCATGAATTATGGCAGCCCCAATGAGAAGTACGGACTTCCGGTCCATCGTAGAACCTATCCTGAACGAATGCTTTGACGGCGTTTATGATCAACGTGCAGACGAGTGGTCACGCGTTTTCCGCGAAGAGCAGGGTATTCCCCGTAACTACCACGAAGAGCCAGTGTTGTACGGCTTCGGCGCAGCTCCCCAGTTGCCCGACGGTACACCTGTCACTTATCAACAAGGTGGTGTGTTATTCCTGAAGCGTTACGTTTACCAAGTGTATGGCTTGGCATTTGCCTTGACCAAAGTGCTGGTAGAAGACGGCGACCATATCCGTATCGGTCAAGT
>Ga0007839_1000133_pt1 | contig 11623 bp, 9 predicted proteins | sample CryBogCBE18Jul08_FD_56249 | JGI IMG/M metagenome (GOLD analysis project Ga0007839, IMG submission 56249) | Freshwater microbial communities from Crystal Bog, Wisconsin, USA - CBE18Jul08 | ecosystem: Environmental > Aquatic > Freshwater > Lake | place: Crystal Bog, Wisconsin, USA | collected...
TGAGATCTCATAGTCATTGCCGATGTTATAGACCTGACCGATCGTCGCATCAGAATCAATGACACTTATCAATCCTGCAACTGCATCAGCGACATGGCAGAAGCATCGCGATTGATCACCAGATCCATAGACCTCAATCGGATCCCCAGCGATCGCCGCCGCAACAAAACGTGGCACCACCATCCCATAGGACCCAACCTGGCGCGGCCCCACAGTATTAAAGAAGCGCACAATCCGTACCTGCACACCGAGCTCTGCGTAATAAAAATATCCGAGCGATTCATCAATCGCCTTCGCCTCACTATATGACCACCGCGACTTCAGCGGTGACCCAACAATCCGATCAGAGTCTTCGTGGAGCGGCCCGCCACCATTCTTTCCATAGACCTCAGACGACGATGCAATCAAGACCGGCTTACCAAATCGCTGACAGGCATCCAAAACATTCTCAGTGCCATGCACATTAGTGCGAAGCGATTCAAGTGGCTTTTCAACAATCGTAAACACACCCACCGCAGCAGCGAGATGGATCACGTGATCAACATCAGCAACCAACCGATCAACGAGTGCCGTATCAAGGATCGACCCACTATAAAAAGTCACGGCCTCATGGCCAATCAGCTGATCTAAATTATGGTTATTACCCGTCGACAAATTATCGAGAATAACAACGCTATCTCCACGACCCACCAGAGCATCAGCAACGTGGGAACCGATAAAGCCAGCCCCGCCGGTGATGAGGTATTTCATCGCATCACGATCTGAGAGATGTTAGCTAACGTGTTCATAGGATTAGGGTACTCGGGGTGGGTAAAAGCAATCCAGCGACGTGAGTCATGAATGTTCAATCACCTATTACACACCCACAAAAATTCTGATACCAGCCCATTCTGCTCTTTTAGAGGCTGAAATCTTATATTCTTGCCTCTAGTCCACTCATCGGAGGCGCTGTGAAAAAGATCGTTGTAACCGGTGCGGCCGGCTTTATCGGCTCTCACCTCGTGCGGTCACTTCTTTCTAATCCCGATTTTGAAGTTATAGGTATCGACAACCTCCAGCCTGCGTATGGTGGAAATTGGAGTAAGGTTCGGTACGAAATCTTGAGTGCATATTCTAATTTTACATTTTTGGAACTCGACCTGTTTCAAACCGGAGCAGACCAGCTCAAAGGTATATTTGAAGGCGCTTATTCCGTCATACACCTTGCCGCTTGGCCAGGAGTGCGCGCAAGTCAAGAGATTCCATTCGAATACTCAAAAGCAAATTTGACAGGTTTTACAAATATCTTGGAAGCGGTTCGAATCGCTCAGCCTAGACAATTTTTGTTTGCATCCTCGTCCAGTGTCTACGGCGACCTTGGATCAGGGGGGCCCGTTAAAGAATCGGATGCTACTGGTAAAAATGTAAAGAGTTATTACGCGGCTACAAAGTGGGTAAACGAAATTCTTGCACAGTCATATGCTTCAATCAGTGAGGTCCCGACAGCGGGCCTGAGATTCTTCACAGTTTACGGTGAGGGTGGTCGACCTGACATGGCTTACTGGACATTTCTTGAAAAAATCAATGCAGGAAAGCCGATAAATCTCTATGGCCAAACTGGCGGCTCTCGTAATTTCACATACATACAGGACGCAATCGAAATCCTCCTGCGATTGATCGATTGCAACCTCCCGGAATATATTGCTTTAAATATCGCAGCAGGAGAACCGATAAGTACGATCGAATTTGTTCGTTCTTTGGCAAAAATTGCAAATCGTGAATTGATTATTAACGTGGTGGAGCGGCCTGGCGTAGACGTTGAAAAAACTTGGGCCGACTTATCCGCACTTACTTCCCTCTTAGGAGTAATCAAACCCACGCCGACGGATATAGGACTAAAAAATTTTTATTCCTGGTATACAGAAAATAGTTCAATCTAATGTGCGGAATTGCTGGATATATTCATAAAGATAATTGCACTTCTAAGTGTGAAGAAATTGAGAATATTTCACACAAAAATCAAGCTTGTCGTGGACCAGATAGTCGGAATTCGTGGAAAAACGATGCAGGAAACTTCACCGTACATCTGTTTCATCAACGGTTGCGCATTCAAGATCTCTCCACTCAAGCTGACCAGCCAATGCATTCCAGAGGGAACCAAGATGTACATATTGTCTACAACGGAGAAATCTATAATTCAAGTGAAGTAAAGAATGCATTCATTCCAAACGAAACCTTGACAACCCACTCGGATACCGAGATATTGGCCGAGGCGCTGTGTTGCATCGATCCAATGATCGTACTCAACAAGGTGCGCGGTATGTTCGCGATTGGCAGTTACAATAGCAAATCACAAACGCTAGAACTTATGCGTGATTACTTCGGTGAGAAACCCTTGCACTATACATATAGTGATGACTTCGTATTGTTTGCATCGCAGTTTGACACCGTTGCAGATGGATTAAAATCACTTGGGCAAGGCTTGGAAGTAGATCAAACGGCTATCTACAAGTACTTAATTCTGGGGTATTTTCCCTTCGGCGCTTCACTCTATAAAAATATTCTAAAAGTAAAGCCTGGTGCTTTAATCCGATTTTCGCTCGATTCGCAGGCAGGTTTTCACCCCGAATGTCACACCTGGACGTCACCATGGTCTACCGTGAATCCCATCGAGCGGTCAGAATTCGAACTCGAACAGACTCTCTCTGACGCGGTTTCTGAGCAATTAATTGGCGATGTGCCGATTGGAGTCTTTCTATCGGGTGGGGTCGACTCCACATTAGTTAGTGCCCTTGCCCAGAAATTGAACTCTGAGCCAATTCATTCTTTCTCTCTTGGATTTGAAGACTCTGAGTTTGATGAGTCTGAGTACGCACGTAAAGCTGCTCGACGGCTCGGTACACACCATCATGCTTTGCAAATGACAGGTGAAGACGCCGCAAACATCTTGCCGGATGTTCTCCGGGCTTACCCAGAACCACTAGGCGATCCATCGGTCTTCCCGACTACATTCATTTCCCGAGAAGCACGAAAGGAAGTTACGGTCGTGCTAACGGGAGACGGAGCGGACGAACTTTTCTTCGGGTACGGTAGGTATGCACGCTTTCTCGAACTTCAACGCTTCAAAAAGAATTACTCCCATACTGCCAAATTACTCAAATTTGTTACAAACACTGCGGCCAAACGTAATAGCCGCTTAAAGAATCTTCTACTTAGAATGAGTCAAGCGGTGACAGAATCGTCGGATATAGATACCTACCTTTCTTTGGTCGCGTTTTCTCACTACAAATCAGCCTCAAATCCAACTTTATTTGAATCGGTTTTAGGAAGTTTAAAATCTGAATTAGTTGCAACCCCACATTTTAAAAATCCCGAAAAGGACTTACGCGAACTAGATGTGCGCACCTACTTGGTCGATGATATTTTAGTAAAAGTAGATCGCGCAGCCATGGCTTACGGGCTCGAGACAAGGGCTCCCTTCCTCGATCGAAGAGTCGCTGATATGAGCTCATCCGCGACCACTAAGTGGCTCCGGGAAAACGAGCAAAAACATGTGCTGAAAGAGATTCTCTCCAAATATGTGTCAGAAGATATTTTCCGGCGTTCAAAAATGGGATTCGGAGCCCCAATTGGCGAATGGTTGCGAACAACTCTTCGGCCCTGGGGTGAGGAAACTGTTCACAGATTCTCCTGGGAGTCAATCGGGGTCGACTCCGGTTATGTCCAAGCTTTATGGACGGAAAACTTGAAAAGTTCAGATAAATCAGCAACCTACCTATGGATTCTCTTGTCGTTGGCGAGTTCTGTGGAGCGTTTTAAATGAAATCGCTAGCAATCGTTTGTGGGAGCACGAATATTGGTGGTGCTGAACTTCAATTAGTGGAAGTGTTAAGGCATTTGTCAACGGATTTCCGAATTGATCTTATTGTTATTGGGCACAATGGGCCTTTCGAAGATTACTTATCCACCCTAGGCATTTGCTACAAGAAACTGAAATTCACAAAAGTTACTGGCCCAATTGACTTTGTTCGCCTAACTTTACGCTTTAAGGCAATGCCACCTGACATAGTGATTGGTTGGCTATATAAGGGGGAAATCATCGGCGGTATTGCAGCAAGATTGGCACGAATCAACCTAGTGATTGGAAGTTCAAGAAATACTATGTGGCCGAGAGCCACACGATTAAAAAAGATTATGCTTCGTCTAGTTAGAAAGTACATTATTCACACGACGGTTGCAAATTCAAAAATGGCTGAGGATTGGCACAAGCAGCAGGGCCTTGCCAGTCGTAATACTTTCTTGATTCCAAATTTCATTAGAAGTGCTTATGAAAATAATTTCAATTCTAAGACACTTTCACAAAACCCAATCACTCTCGGGATGGCGGCACGGGCTGTAAATGGCAAGGGGCACGATATATTAATAGAAGCGTGCTCAATTTTACGTTCTAAGGGATGGGATGTTCGTCTAAGCTTAATTGGTTTCGGAATTCCAGGTTGGGCGAGGATAGAAGAATTAGTAAAATTTCATAATATTAGAGAACATGTGACACTCCTTCCCGGTGAATCTGACTTGCGACTTTGGTACTCCACGCTGACTTTTTATGTAATGGGTTCAGATTCATGGGAGAGTGATCCAAACTCGTTGCTTGAAGCGGTTTTAAGTGGTGTGCAGGTAATTTCATCTGACTATCTCAAATTCACGGAATTTACGCCCGAGATTTGTACTTTTACTCGGGGAAATGCTTTCAGCCTAGCTTCGGAGATAGGACGCCAATTGGGCAGGGGGGAGAGTCTCCTTCACCAGGAGCTAGCCTTAAGGCGTCAGAATCTCCTCAAATCGAGAGATAGTGCAGAAATAAAACAAAAATGGCTTAAGGCTCTTCAAGTCTAAGGACATCGTCGTATCGCTGAGCTACTGGATAGACACTTTTGGTTATAATGCAGTATGGCGTCAGGAAGACTTGGAAAAATTGAGTTCCAATTATTGACATTTCATCAAAAGATTTCAGGAGCGGTCCTGGGCTCCCAACCTTATTCGCGAATCATCCACCACCAATGGATCATGGATTCAATACTTTTAAAATTTGCAAGGCAACAACTTGAAAAAATTCCAACTAACTCTTCAATTTTGGATGTGGGGTGTGGGTCGGGTCCATATTGGGAACTTAGACCTGACCTAAAATGGATCGGTTTGGATATTTATCCAACTACTCATACCCATTATGTAGTGGATGCGAATGGTTCGTTTCCAATCCAAAATGCGAGCTTCGACTACGTCCTGTGTACACAGGTGCTTGAACACGCAGAAGAACCGCAGATTACAATCGAGGAGATTGGAAGAGTACTGAAGGACGATGGATATTGCATGATAAACATGCCCTTCATTTATCCTTTTCATGGAACGCCGCACGATTACAGACGTTGGACCACATTCGAATTAATAAAAGCATGTAATGGGTATGAAATTGTAGAGGTTGGGACTATCGGAGGTATCGGAGCTAGCCTGATCACCTTATGGCTCAATTTCTGTGAATACAAACTCATGAGTTCTACCGCGGGAAAAATCATCAAAGTACTATTCGCACCACTGTTCTGGATTCAAAACGTTTTTTTTAACATAGTGGGATTAATTATCGACAGATTAGACTCGACTGAAAGCTTTCCAACGAATACCTACATAGTTTTTAAGAAAGTGCCAGCTCAAACATAAAATCGAATTCATCTTCGGTTCCATAATCTTTTGTATGGATCTGAAGAACTCTAAAACCACTTCTGTGAGCGAGTTGATGCATGCCGTTGGCCGTGAAGCGAGTTACGTGATGAGGTGGCCAATCTAGGGCTGAAAAGAAATTGGAACCGTACTTAGCATTCGGAACGGTTACAAAAACCCGTCCATTGAGTTTTAAATGAACTTTTATCTCATCTAAATATGCAGAAGGATCCACAATGTGTTCAAGAAAATGGGACATCATGATCAAGTCATACTTTCCAGTCAAACTACCAATGTCCGGAAATGCTTCGAAAACGGATGAAGCTTGAAAGTCGCGTATAGCCCTATCGATCTCAACAATAGTTAATTTTTCACAGGGGCAGTCGATTAAACTGATGAACCGTGAAACACCTGATCCAACGTCTAAAATCTTGAGTGATTGGGTTGATTCCAATATTTCAAACGCCCGAACGTAGTCCCAATCATCTGTTCTTGAGTAAAGCTTACTTTGATAACATGCACTATAGAAACTAGCATCGCCAGGCCCCATATTGAAGTTCGAGGAACCGCATTTTTTACACTCGTATCTTTGAATAAATTTCGTTTCGTTTCCGTAGAAATTATACTTTATATTCCAAACGTGTTCCAAAGTACTTTCAAGCGTATCTATATGCGACCACTCTACGATATCTTTTGAACCCAGTTTTGTTAGGCACGCATTGCAATCTATTTCATGTTGTGCCGGAAGCAGAATTTGCTCGAAGTAATCTAGCCATTGCTTGGTAACCTTCGCAGCACTAAAAATAGTTGAAACTTTTTTTGCTTTGTCGCCTAGTTCATCACGAATACTCTTATCGGAAATAAGGCTTATGAGCGAGTCACGAATCCCCTCTGCGCTCACTTGTGTCAATAACGCCAATGAACCATTTAAGGTTAACTCCCTAATGGCAGAAGGGCAATCAGTCGCAATGCAGGCTAAACCGTGAGACATCGCTTCAGCAAGTGCGTTTGGGAATCCCTCGTATCTACTGGGCAAAACAAAGATTGAAGAGTCCTCAAACAAGGATTCGGTAGATAAAGTCGGTCCGTTCAAACTTACGGATTTATTGATTTTCAATTCATCAAGCAGCGATTTCATTTCCGATCGATCACCATCGCCATAAATCTCGAGAGTCCAACTATTTTGCATATATTCTGGAATTTGACTCCAAGCCCTTAATACAAGATCAATGCCCTTCTGGTGAGAAAATCTCGAGAGTACAAGTACCCTATTTTTTGTCTTCTCGATGCGTTCTTTTTTAGGCTGACGTACGATATTCGGAAGGACTGTAACGGGTTTTTCATATTTACTGGAAAGGTAGTGACCGATTTCCCAACCCTGGGCATGTACGCTCACATTTCTCCGGCTATAAACCCATTTTTGAAACCTTTCGAGTTCGCCACCTACCGGATGATACTTTGGGTGAACCCTTTCGCTTATGACCAAAGGAATGCCTCTTGGGGTTACAATTCCAAGTAGGACACCCATATACCCCTCGATGGCGACAATAATGTCAGGTTTACTTGCGATAATTATTTTCCTAATAGCCATTAAGTCTTGAGCTCTGCGCACAAGCCGTACTGGTCGCCGCAAAAAAGACCTTGGTACCCATCGACTTCGATCTTGAAATGGTCGAACAAATCTATGGACTTGAATATTTTTATCAATTTTAAAAAAATCAGTTTCTTCAGGATATAAGCATAGTATTTCTACTTGGTGGTTGTATCGTGTTAATTCTTCAGCGATGTTTACGGTGAAACGTTGTGCACCGCCCTGTACCAAACTATTAACCCCAAAGAGAATTCGCAATTCTTCACCCTTCTTGACCCGGATATCCACGTTTCTTTCAACTTGAAGTCCTAGTCTTTTTAAAGATTCAGCAAAATGTTTCATTAGTTGAACTCACAAAATTCTCAATCTATCCCCCCAATGACATCAGCATACATCTGTCCGACATATTAATGCTCAATATATTTGGTAAAAAATGGAATGTATTTTTCTACTATGACAAATGTGTCCAATGGACATTCGAGTGTGATCCTCCAGAGAGTTCGCTCAACAGCTTCATTTCGGAGAATAGAAAATGAACTTGATAGAGGCGGCAATTCAAGATGCGCCCCTGCTACGAATGGAGATCTTTCTCCCAGCTAGTTGTCTCGATAAATCTGAGGGCCACGCCCTCAGGGGGAAAATATCACAAGAATTTTCAGGTAGCCGCAAAAATGACACACAGGTCCAACCCAATGCAGCCTTAGTGCGAGATATTCCGGTGTCAACAGTTGCTGAAGCCATTCTCTAGTATTATGGGATCAATATTGTTAGGAGAAGAGGTAAAAAATCAAAAAAGTAACCTCGAGCTATCTCAAATCTTCACCCATAGTTCCAGTAATTATCTTTGTTTCAATTGCCGGTTTCCTACTTTCTAAAATATCTGCTAATCCTTCGGTCGGATTATCAATGTCCGGCTTACCTGTTTCTGATGCCACGGGATGGGCATCTTGTTCTCGTTCCCTTTATTATTTCAATCAGTGGGGTTCTAACCAACTATGGTGTTTTCGCAGACCACTTTTTCCTATGATTGCTCAATTCTTATATGCAATCTGGCCTTCCGTGTCAGGCTACTACACGCTCATATCTCTTTTGTTCGCCTTGCTATTGACTCTAATTTGCTTAGAACTTAACAGGCTAACGCATTGGGCAGGAGTCCTCCTCTTCGCCATTTTCTCTATTAGAATCTGGACAACACTTGCTTCTACTCAATTTATGTCAGAGGAATTGGGCATTCTGTTATGTGCGACTGCAATTCTCATTGCTCTGTTAGGCGTCAACCGACGAAACAGTATTCTACTCCTTGCTTCGATTCATGTTCTAGCTATTGCTGAATTAACGAGACCAGGGAACATTATGTTCCCAATGCTTGCTGGAATTCTCATGGTTTTTGTACTGATTCGTATGAAAAATATTTCAAGATTACAGGCTTTAATCCAAATTTTTTTATTGTTTAGCACGTACTTCACCCTAAACCTCATAGGAATAATAACTAGACTAAAAAACTTTATGAATTCAGGCAATACTTGGGCTACCTTATACGGGCTAACCCATGGAAACACAGATTGGACTCGAGCTTACGAAGTTTTTAAGGGTCAATACTCTACAGAGACGGACCTTTGGAGACTGGCAAAAGATGAAACTATTCACCAATTTATTTCATCGCCACTTCAAACTATGGACGCAGTTTTATCAAATATCCTTAGAGCTGTACCTCTCGTTTTACATCGATTATTGAGTGTAAATTTATTAACTTCCCAATCTCTTTTCTTTTGTTTTGCACTAAGTATAGTCCTTTTCTTCAGAATTCGTAACATGAGTGAAGCTTTCAGGAGACTTTATCTTACTGTTGCGTTACTTTTAATTCTGACCGAGTTGCTTTCCTACGGAATCGTTTTGAAGAGCGATCCTATGAGAACCATGTCATCAACCTTAATGTTAGATGTAGCTATCATAATTTTAATTGCCTTTAGAAAGCGCACTCATTCTACGAAGGCCATAAAAAAAGACTACAACACATCAGCTAGGACAAGCACAAAACTGAACACCTTAATTTGTTTTCCAGCATTTCTTATTATTATTTTTGTTGGTACCGACTTTAGCCCAAAATCACTTGTTCTATCCACATCCCAAAATGAATGTGTTATGAAGGGCCACTTCCAGCTGCTTCCGAAGGGCCAACTAGTAAAACAAGGACGGGACATAGACACAAGCAACGCTCAGCTCTGGTGGTCACCCTTGGTAGCGAAATATCAGCAAGGCTATTTCTTAGAGGGCTTTGCTGCAAAGCTTGGTGGTGGGTTAACGAATGTCAATCTCTATATTCCTAATAATGAATGGATCCAGCTTAATCATAGTAAAGAATTCTGTTATGACTTAGCGAAAGATCCTAGCCCTTCCTTGGATGGGTTAGGTTTTCAAATGGTAACGACTGTCAATCCTTGAACAGTTCTCGAACAAAGATCGATATGAGTCGTTTAGTAGTTTTGATTGCCGTCGCTCCACTCTTCCCCCCAATTCGAGGACCTTCGATCGTTGGAAACTCGCTGACTCTGAGTCGAGCTTTGTAGGCACGAATAGACATTTGGAACTCGATATCAAAACCTTCTGCATCTAGATTTAGGTCTGTCCATACTTCTCTTCTTATTGCTCTGTAACCGTTAATCGGATCTGTGATTCTAATCTGACCCTTTGCGAAGGCTAAGTAGATGCACCACATAAATAATTTATTCGCCCATTTCCGAGGACGAAATAATGAATTATCTTCCTCATTAAAGGACTCTCGCATCATTCTTGACGCAATGGTCAAGTCCGCTCCCGAGGAAAGTAGCGCTAAATGTCTTGATAGATCATGTGGATTTTCGTTGCCATCCGTGCTGAGAAAAACCAAGGCGTCGAGATCTTGTTTTGAGGCCTCTTCAAAGGCAATTTTAAAAGCATTCCCTCTGCCGGTTGATGTCTGAATCAATATTGGAATGCCATAGGAACGAATTAATTCTTGCGAAGAGTCTCTCGAATTCCCATCAACACAGAAGACTGACGAGAATAGATTTTGATTTATTTGAGGTAATAATGAAGCTAAGGAAATCTCCTCATTTTTATTTAGTAGCACAAGACCCGTTCTCATTGATCTATTCCCTCGCTAATAGCCAGGTCGTGATCGACCATTATTCCGACAAGTCCCTTCCAGTCGGTGGTTGGCTTCCATTTAATTGTCCTCTCCGCTTTCTTTGGATCGCCGATAAGTGCATCCACTTCAGCAGGTCTGAAATACATAGGATCAATTTCTATGTATTTCTCCCATTCAAGACCAACATATTCAAAGGCTGCTCTAGCAAAATCACGAACCGTTGCGGAGATTCCTGTCGCTATTACGAGGTCTGTTGGTTGATCTTGCTGCAACATTAACCACATAGCCTCTACATACTCTTTTGCATATCCCCAGTCTCGAACAGCGTCTAAGTTTCCTAGAAATAACTTTTCCTGTTTTCCCTTTTTGATATTTGCTACTGCCTTAGTAATTTTTCTTGTCACGAAAGTTTCACCACGTCGAGGTGATTCGTGATTAAACAAAATTCCATTACTTGCGTGGATTCCGTATGCTTCGCGATAATTTACGGTCATCCAATACGCGTATAACTTAGCGACAGCATAAGGAGATCGTGGGTGGAATGGAGTATTCTCAGACTGAGGGGGGGGGGTGGACCCAAATAATTCTGAACTAGATGCTTGATAGAACTTGCAGTCCACTTTGGAAATTCGAATCGCTTCAAGGAGTCGCGTATTCCCTAACCCGGTTACATCCCCAGTATAGTCCGGTATGTCAAATGAGACACGAACGTGGCTTTGAGCTCCTAAATTGTAAACCTCGTCAGGACGTATTGTATTTAATAAATTTGTTAATCGCCCCGCATCCTCCAAATCCGCATAGTGTAAAAAAAATCGACGATGTTTAGCATGCGGGTCTTCAAAAAAATGCATTATTCGAGATGTATTAAATGAACTTGACCGCCGAATCAATCCGTGGACTTCATAACCTTTAGAGATCAAAAATTCGGCCAAGTAAGAACCATCCTGACCAGTGACTCCAGTGATGAGCGCTTTTTTAATTTTCTTCTCTCCATTTCTCAAAGACCTGTTCCGCGTAATGAATCTCCTCAGTGAGATCAAAATGGTGATTTCCTAGAAACAACCCATTTTCGTGAATATGGTCCGCAACCGGCATTTCTTCAGGAATAATCGCCTTCAGTTTGGATAAAACTGGTTGGCGTGCAAAATTTCCTGACACGATTGGGCGAGACTCAATCCCTGCGAATTCAAAAGCCTTGAGGAGAGATTCGCGTC
>Ga0007839_1000134_pt1 | contig 11605 bp, 14 predicted proteins | sample CryBogCBE18Jul08_FD_56249 | JGI IMG/M metagenome (GOLD analysis project Ga0007839, IMG submission 56249) | Freshwater microbial communities from Crystal Bog, Wisconsin, USA - CBE18Jul08 | ecosystem: Environmental > Aquatic > Freshwater > Lake | place: Crystal Bog, Wisconsin, USA | collected...
GTATATCAGTTGATGATGTAACGTCAGGTCCTAGTTTTGTAGCCGAGCCGGTAGACCAAACAAACGAAAGCATTAACCTTTTACGTAAATTGGCAGGATTACTATAATGAACCTATTCGAAATGTTTGAACAGGAAGAATCTAAACAATTAACTTTAATTGATGCACTACGTGACTTCTTGCCTATTGCTGTTAAGCATTTGGGTTTAGATCACATTCCAAAAATTAAATTAGTTAAATCAATACCAGATGCAAATATTCCAACATTTGGTCGTTTTGTCAACGAAGAAAGAGCTATATCTGTAGTCGTAGCCAATCGCCAACCGGTGGATATTCTACGTACCTTAGCGCACGAAATGACACACTATGTACAAGGTGAAGAACATCGATTAGATTCAACCAGTTGGCACACAGGTAGCCCAATCGAAAATGAAGCACATGAAGTAGCTGGTATCATCATGCGTGAATTTGATAAACAATTCCCAGAATACTTATCAGCAGATCCAGTATTATTGCCCAACACAGAATCAGAATGAGAGCCAGTGAATTTATTATAGAAAACTTTGCTGATGGTAAGAAGCCAGGACGTAAAGGTCTGGCCAAACGCAGTGGTGTTAATTGTAAACAGTCAGTGAGTAAATTACGTAGTATAGCCGCACATAGTACAGGCGAAAAGCAACGCATGGCACATTGGTGTGCCAATATGAAATCAGGAAAGAAAAAATGAGAGCAAATGAATTTTTAGCCGAAGTAAAACAACGCTTAGATGCAAAATGCTGGAAAGGCAAACACAAAGAAGGTACTAAGATCAAAGGTGGCGTTCGTGTTAACAACTGTGTGCCAAATGAAAGCGTAGATGAAGCCGCTAATGCTGCACAACAGGCCGCTATTGCTATTGCTAAAAAGAAAAAAGCAGGCATTAACGAAGAACTAGATCAAGAGTTTGACATGATCGAAACAATGGTTGAGCACATTGCCGCTAAGAACAATGTTGATAGTGAAGTTGTTTGGGAAGACTTAGAATCTTTAACTGATGACGAGCTATATGTATTTGCTGTGACACAAGAGCCAGTAAATGAAGATTGGCAAAAGGTCAACAAGAAAGACAAAACAGACGGCATGAGTAAGAAAGCTGTTAATGCTTATCGCCGTGAACATCCTGGTAGCAAATTAAAAACAGCCGTTACTACTAAACCTAGCAAACTAAAGAAAGGCAGCAAAGCCAGCAAACGCCGTAAGAGCTATTGCTCACGTAGTAAAGGTCAAATGAAGATGCATAACATCAGCTGTGCTAAGACTCCAGATAAAGCAATTTGTAAAGCACGCCGTCGTTGGAACTGCTAATACGTGCAGTAGAATTCCTGCAATCAACCTGCTTACTAAAGTCAATTAATTTTATTTTGCGTAGTACCAGCAATTATAAATATCTGTATGGACAATATAATCAACAATATAATTAGATTAAAGATATCAGTTTTTGCAATCTTATCAGTAATAGGGTTGTATTTCTTATGGGATCCTAAGTATCTCTTAATTACATTAATTGCATATTTTTTCTACGCTGTAATAGGGCATGATATCGCACTGCATAGATACTTTACCCATCGAAGTTTTACCTGTTCTAAACCAACTGAAATGTTTTTGTTCCTTTGCGGAATGTTAGCAAATATGGGATCCACTATACATTTTGTATTAGGGCATCGCCGACATCACAAATATACAGAAACACCGTACGATAATCTGCAATCTGCAAATCATCCATTTTTAACCTGGTTGGGCTACGGTATAATAAAAGCAACGTATATTCCTGAACCAATGACTGCACCAGAATTGACTAATTCTAAATTTTATGTGTTTATGAACAAATATCATTATGTACTGTATTACAGTTTTGTGGCTGTCTGTTTACTATTAAGCGTTAAATTGTCATTCTATGCAATTATACTACCAGTGTGCTTGTCGTTGCAATTGGGTTCTTGTATTGATGTAGTAGTACACAAAGTTGGATATCGAAATTTTAATACTAATGATAATACTACAAATAATTCTTATATCAATGCACTGGCATTGTTTTCGGGTATAGGTTTGCATAATAATCATCATGCCAGACCTTGGCTTTACACACACAAAGTAAAGAGTAACGAGATTGATGTTTCGGCTTGGTTAATCAAACATGTGTTTGCGACTTCAGTAGTTGATAAATGAAAAATGTAGTATGGTGGGAAGAGACTGAGTTACTAGATGCTACCCAAGCAACAAATTGGCTAACTAATTTACCGTTTAGCCCTAGGTGGATGTCTGAACAAGTGGTTAGATTACTTGACCAATATCAAATTTCTAACTATAAAGTTATAGTGTCAGAACATTCTAAATTGAAATGTGCAGATTATATTTCCAATCTCAACGAACAATATATAATCGTCATTAATACTGATCACTTATACCATAACAATTTTCTACGATATGTTAAGTTTACTCCAAACAATCAATATACTATTCCATTTTTAGTTAGTGACACAGTATTAAATTTTGTTAGCACGGCTGAACAGAATCCTAACAAAACTATCTTGTTTTGCAGTCTGGTAGCAAATCTGTCTAGAGAAATTAGTCAAATTGCACTACCTAACAATTTAATATTCAAAGGTCTAGGCCTAGGTACCTTAGGTCACAAAGCATCACAATATACCAATTCGCCTGTAGTTACAACTAAATCCCCAGATGCTAAAACTTTTATTTGTCTAAACAATGTTAATAGACCTCATAGAACTGCGGCTGTCACATATCTGTTAGCCAGCGACTTAGATCAGTATGGCTATGTAAGTTGCATTGGATGGAATAATGACCCTACCGTAGGGTGTTTTTTAGATTGGTGTTTTGATACAGTACACAATCATGTTAAATCTGAAATTCGTAAAGGTATCACTAAGTTTGATCATAGTAAACTTCTAAATTTACCATACTATAAGGATTATTTGAATAACTATAATCAAGTACTGGCACCACTGTACCAACATACATTTATTGATATTGTTACTGATACAACATTTTTTGAACCATCTGAATTTTTAAACGACAAGTATGTTAATACTATCTTAGGAGCAAATTTTCCTATTTTTATTTCCAGCAGTGGCACAGTAGAACAACTGCGATTACTGGGATTTGATGTATTTGATGATGTGATTGATCACAGTTATGATACTATTACTGATCACGCATTGCGATTATCAGAGGCTATTGAATTGAATAGACATTTATTAGTAGATGTAGAACTAACCAGCCGACTATGGCATACACATGCTGATAGATTCAAACACAATCAACAGTATTTTGTCAATGAATTCAAACAGGTTGCAGAAACTATATTAACTTCTGGACTTGAATCTAGTATTCTAGAATTAATTAAACAAAATTAAAATGATCAAATACAGTTTGGTCATTAATCTTGCGGCATGGCGATCCAACGTAAGTTCCTATAACATCAATGTCTTTGCTTACAGATGACATCATACCAACATAAGTATTAGCCGCAATATTTACATTATCCCGTAGAGTCGATCTAGATCCAATGTAGGTGTAATCACCCACTGTTACACTGCCATTTATTAAACTATTAGGACAGACATTGACACTGTTACCTAATTTAACCCTGTGGCTAATCAGTGTATATGGTGTAATTAAACAATCTTCGCCGATCGCGGCTTCGTGTGCAATAACACAATATTGCATTATAAACGTACCAGGACCGACTGTAATAGTTTCTAGGTTAATGCAAGATGATTTATGTATAAAACTACATTTATTTAGATTATGCAGTTTAATATAGTCTATTAGGTTTTTTCGTTCAGTAAGGTTTTTAAAAACACAGACAATAAATGCTGTAGTTGCAAATTCCTTAACGTCAGTAGAATAAAACTCAGCAGGTTCAATGATATCAATTGGGGGTGTTACAGTGTCAGTTGACATTTGATATTTAAAATCATTAGGATAGGTAGCACATTTATATCCTATAATTTTTATATTAGTGATTGTAACATCTGGATTGTAATAGAGTATCACATAATGCCCTTGTGGTATGAAAATATTTATATAGCCTACCCTGCTGGCTAAATATTTTCATACTTAATCGGACTATATGATATGAAATATTGCTTACTCACTGACCTAGATATATTAACCCCTAGCATCAGCGAACAAATAAATGCAATACTAACAACAGAATCACATTTACTAACACTAACAGCAGAATATAACGACACCAGCACTTCGGATATTAATCACAGATATCGATTCCTAACAGATGATCCAGAAGAACATGCACTATATGCCAGTTACAAAGCAAAGATAGTTGCCTACTATAAGGACCATGTTGCAATGGATTTTAGGATCCATCAGATGCACAAAGACCTCGAAGATGAAATCTTTAGTCGTTTACCAGAAAAGATTAGAAACATGCCCATGCCTCCATACATACGTCTACAGACTATGACTGACGGAGATTACCTATTCCCACATGTTGATAGTGCTCCTATGCCCACAACATTGATTACATCTGTGGGAGATAACATTGAAACTACATGGTTTTGGCGTCAAACAGAACCGCATCATATCGCTATTAGAACATTGCCTGACATGGACAAAATGGAACGTGTGTCATCTGCTAAGTTGTCTGACGGTGAAACTTGGCTGTTTAACATCAACGAAATTCATTCAGTTGAGCGTCCCTTAGGATTCCGTGAGAGGAATCGTGTATGTATTAACTTTAGATGGAGTAACACAACCATCACCGAAGTCATGCACGCATTACTATGAAATATTGTATGCTAACTGAGTTAGATATCCTAACTCCAAGTATAACCGAACAGATAAACTTAATTTTATCAGCTGAGTACGAGCATTTGCAGACAGTAACTTCTGAGTATAGCGAAAATGAACCCTCGGAATTAAATCACAAATATCTATTATTGCCTGAATGTCAAGATACAGTTGATCTCTATTGGCAACTTAAGAAAAAGATGGTTGACCACTTTGCTGGCCAGGAATTATTTAATTTTAAAATTCACCAGATGCATCAGGCATTAGAAGAAGAAATATTTAATCGATTGCCTGCAAAGATTAGAAATATGCCAGTGCCACCATATGTTCGAATACAGACAATGTCCGATGGGGACTATATGTTTCCCCACCAAGACACAGGAAATCCCAATAGTAGAGATACGACCTTTACACTGATCACATCAGTGGGTGATAACATTGAAACTACATGGTTTTGGAAAGTAACTGAACCGCATCAGATAGCAGCATTTACCATGCCTGACATAGATAAAATTGAACGAGATGTATCGTGTAAATTAAATGAAGGTGAAACTTGGTTATTCGATGTACACGCTATACATTCAGTTGAACGACCGCCAGGGTATCGCTCAAACAGACGCACTACAATTAACTTTAGATGGACTACTACACCAGCCTCGGAGATAATTGCTGCATTATCATAAAAGACTTGACTAAGTCAACTTAATCACATATAATATATTTTTACACAAAGGAATGAACTATGGCATCACGTATGTTTTCAGGCGAGCAAAAAGCTAAATTAACACAGTTAGTAAACGAAGGCATTCAAGTAATGCAAGAAGTTGAAGATTTAAATGCGGGCTTAAGCGATACTATCAAAGCAGTAGCAGAAGAACTAGAAATCAAACCTGCTATCCTTAAAAAAGCCATTAAGATCGCACAAAAAAGTAAATTTACAGATACCAATGCTGATCACGAAGAACTTACAGACATCTTAGAAACTGTTGGCCGCACGCTTTAATGAAAATAGCTGTATGTGGTGACAGTTTTGCTGCCGACTGGCAGGTTAAGTATCCTGATCAAAAAGGATGGCCTAATCTCTTAGCCGAACAGCACACTGTTACTAACATAGCACAGGCTGCAGTAAGCGAATATAAAGTCCTACAGCAAATTAAATCGATTGATTTTACTCAGTACAATGCAGTAATTATCAGTCATGCAAGCCCCAATAGAGTACACTGCAAGGTACATCCTGTACATGCAAATGATCCTCTACACAAGGATGCAGATTTAATCTACAGTGACCTTAAAGATCGCCCAGAATCAGACACTAAAATTGCTGTAGACTATTTTGAACGCTATTTTGAACTAGATTACTACAATGATATATCTAGATTGCTCTGCGAAGAAATACTATACATCCTAGGTGAATATCCAGAACTAAACCAATTTCATATGGTCAACAATGCCAACGGTATTCGGTATGATATACCATGTGTATACAACATTAATCAAACATTTAGTAAACATCCTGGATTGATAAACCATTTAGATGATCACGGAAACCAAATAGTGTTTGACGAAATAAGCCATTGGCTAACGTCGTTAAACTAAGTATAATAAAAGAGTCGTACACTTACGTACATGTAGAAAAGTTAGCCAGCTATAAATGGCAGGAGAGTTATGAGTTATGTAGACGCACTATACGATCGTGCCAAGGATCGTATCCATATTGTTGAACGCAACAATGGTACCAGAGAGTACAAAGAATTTCCAGCAAATTATGTGTTTTATTATGATGACCCCAAAGGCAAACATCGTACTATCTACGACACACCCGTAAGCAGATTCAGCACACGCATCGGTAAAGAATTTCATAAAGAACTGCGCATTAACAACGATAAACGCATTTGGGAAAGTGATATTAATCCCGTATTTCGTTGTCTAGAAGACAACTATCTAGGTGCTAACAGTCCTAAATTACAAACAGCATTTTGGGATATTGAGGTGGACTTTGATCCGCAGCGCGGTTATGCGCCAACAAGTGATCCATTTAATCCAATCACTGCTATTTCAGTATATCTAGATTGGTTAGACAAATTAGTTACATTAGTTATTCCGCCAAAAGGTTATACCTGGGAAACTGCACAGGAAATATGTGACCAATATGATAACTGTTTTATGTTTGAACGTGAAGCAGACATGTTAGATACATTCCTTAACCTAATAGATGATGCAGATGTATTAAGCGGTTGGAACAGTGAGGGCTACGATATCCCTTATACCATCGGACGTATTACACGTGTCCTAAGCAAAGATGACACACGCCGTATGTGTTTATGGGGTCAATATCCCAAACAACGTGACTTTGAACGCTTTGGTGCCACTAACATTACATTTGACCTAATTGGTCGTGTGCATCTAGACTATATGCAACTATATCGTAAGTACACCTATGAAGAACGTCATAGTTATGCGTTAGATGCCATTGGTGAATATGAGTTAGATGAACGTAAAGTTGCCTATGAAGGTACATTAGATCAACTGTACAACAAAGACTTTCCTAAGTTTATTGACTACAACCGTCAAGATACTATGTTGTTGGGTAAATTAGATAAGAAACTACGCTTCTTGGACCTAGCCAACGAACTTGCACATGATAACACCGTGTTACTACAAACCACAATGGGTGCGGTAGCAGTTACTGAACAGGCTATTATTAACCAAGCACATCAACAGGGCTTAGTAGTAATGAATCGTTCAGGCCGTGACAGTCAAGGAGACACACAGGCCGCAGGTGCGTATGTAGCACATCCTAAAAAAGGCATGCACGAATACATTGGTTCAGTAGATATTAATTCACTATACCCAAGTGCTATTCGCGCACTGAATATGGGTCCAGAAACTATTGTAGGACAACTGCGTCCTATCATGACTGATCACTACATCAAACAAAAAATGGATGCTGGTAGTAGTTTTGCTGATGCATGGGAAAACATGTTTGGTACATTAGAGTATACTGCAGTTATGGAAGGCAAACCCGGAGTAGAAGTTACCATTGATTGGGAAGGTAATGCTGGATTGACTTCGCATACTGCTAAAGAAGTATGGGATATGATATTCAATAGCAATCAACCTTGGATCTTAAGTGCTAATGGTACTATTTTTAGTTTTGAAAAAGAAGCTATTGTACCTAGTTTGCTCAAACGTTGGTATGCTGAACGTAAAGAACTGCAGGCCAAGAAGAAAGAAGCCACTGACCCGGAAGAAATTGCGTTCTGGGACAAACGACAATTAGTTAAAAAGATTAACTTAAACAGTCTATATGGCGCACTATTAAATCCAGGCTGTCGATTCTTTGATAAACGTATCGGGCAATCAACTACGCTTACAGGTCGTACTATTGCCAAACACATGGATGCTTTTATTAACGAATGTATCACAGGCAAGTATGATCACACTGGCGAAGCTATTATCTACGGTGACACTGACTCATGCTATTTTAGTGCTTGGCCTGCGGTTAAGAAAGACGTAGAAGAAGGCAAGATGGAATGGAATAAAGACATTGCTGTGCAACTCTATGACAATATCTCAGATCAAGTTAACGAAAGTTTTCCGGCAATGATGGAACGTAGTTTCCATTGCCCTAGAGAGATGGGTGCTGTTATCAAAGGCGGACGTGAAGTTGTAGCAAGTAAGGGTCTGTTTATTAAGAAAAAACGCTATGCTGTGCTGATCTATGATCTAGAGGGCAAACGCCTAGACGTAAATGATAAGCCAGGCAAAGTAAAAGCCATGGGCCTAGACTTAAAACGCAGTGACACTCCTAAGGTAGTACAGGATTTCCTAAGTGATATCTTAATGGATACCTTAACTGGTAGTCCTAAAGAGCATATCTTTGAAAAAGTGCGAGATTTTAAGATTGCATTCCAAGAACGCCCAGCTTGGGAAAAAGGTACACCTAAACGTGTAAACAACCTAACCAAGTATTCAGCAGAAGAAGCACGTCTAGGCAAGGCCAATATGCCAGGACACGTGCGTGCAGCTATGAATTGGAATAACCTAAAACGTATGCACAGTGACAACTATTCAACAAGTATCGTTGATGGCATGAAAACTATCGTGTGTAAACTTAAAGATAATCCCTTGGGCTATACTTCAGTTGGTTATCCTACAGATGAAGCGCATATTCCACAGTGGTTTAAGGATTTGCCATTTGATGATGGATTGATGGAAACTACTATTGTAGACCAAAAGGTAGAAAACCTATTAGGTGTGCTAGAATGGGATATCCCAGCTCACACTGATATTAAAACGACCTTTGATGATTTGTTTAGTTTTGGATAAAATATGACCTTAGTTAGTGAATTATTAACATTTAGAAATGCACTACAAATGCAGTTATCAGCATTACCAGAGGGTCTTGCTGAATTTATAGATACTAAATCAGTTAATTTAAAAATGGTTCAGATTAATAATTTTAATTCTGGATTTGATGATCGAATTGATCAACTTATTAGTCAGTATCAATCAGTAAATCTAGCGCATCAACAAATTGTTACAGAGTTAGAACAATTAATTGCGGCTGTTAATGATCAAATTGATATAGTAGCAGATCAACAGTTTAATAATGCTGAGTATCAGGCTAACTTTGCAGAGAAAGAAGAAGTATTATTTCCCTGTATGAATGACAAATTGTTAAACGTTATTAAAGTTAGAATCAGACAGTATTGTGACTGGCATTATCCAGGACTACACTATAATGCCAAAGCTAAAGAATGGGTAGACTGTATGATTATCAGTGACCCATTATATCTAACTACAGAAACTCCAGAAATAGCACAGGATATAATCAGCGAATATCCGCAACTATATCAGAGTAGATTACGTTTATATAATAATACAGATATACCTATGTTGCCTGTTGGACAATTTGGATTTATATTATGTTGGAATTTGCTTGAGTATTGTTCACTATCAGAAATAGAAACATACCTAACACAGTGGTTGCCATTACTTAGAGCCGGCGGCAGTGTTGTGTTTAGTTACAACAACTGCGATCTGGTAGGATCAGCAGAAGTAGCAGAAAAAGCAAAGATGAATTACGGTTCTGCTCGCGTAATTCAAAAAATCTGTGACCAATTAGGCTACGAAGTATTAGCTTTAGAGGACGGAGAAACTAAGAATTGGGATTTTCCATATATTAGTTGGGCAGAAATTAAAAAGCCAGGTGAATTGACTACTACAAAAGCACATCAAGCACTTGGAAAAATATTACCGAAATAATTGTAAAACCTAAATACATCATATACAATATACTATCAAAGGAGAAGTAAATGAGAGACCATCTATTAGACATCGTTAAAAACACTTATGGCCTGGGCATTATTGACCTAGTTAAAGTAACAGGCACAGCCAGTGACACAACCATTGAAGCAATTGCTGAGGATCGTAGTGTTATTGTACAGGCAAAAGTAAACAACCCAGTGCCAGAATTTGTTGGTACATTTGGTATGCCTAATCTAGGCAAACTAAACACAATCTTAGGTATTCCAGAATACAAAGAAAATGCACAAATTACCCTAAACACACAACAAGACAAAGACGGAGCAACAGTTCCATCAGGCCTACATTTTGAAAATGCCGCAGGCGATTTTAAAAACGACTATCGCTTTATGAGTCAAGAAATCATTTCAGATAAGGTTAAAAGCGTTATTTCACGTAAACAACTAAGCTGGGATGTAGAGTTTGAACCAACTGCAGCTAACGTACAACGTTTGAAATTCATGGCCAGTGCTAACAGCGATGAAGTTACATTTATTGCCAAAACAGAAGGCACAGATTTAAAATTATTCTTCGGTGATCATAGCAGTCACGCAGGCAACTTTGTATTCCAATCAGGTATTACTGGTGCATTGTCTAAACCACTGGCATTTCCAGTAGCGGCTGTGATTAGTATCTTAGGTCTAAGTGGTGATAAAACATTCCGATTAAGTAACGATGGTGTACTACAAATTAGTGTAGACACAGGATTGTCAACATTCAACTACTTGTTACCAGCACAAAGCAAGTAATGTTTGACTATTGGTTTAATCAATATACTTCTAGAGGGTTTATTCCGGGGGGAATGTTTAGCTGTCAAGATGTTCGCTACATTCCTATCCCTAAGAACTCTAGTAGTTACGTTGGTAAACTATTGCTGGCTAATAATTGGGGAATTGATAATTTCCTAACCACTGACCTAGCCAATAAGAAAGTTATTGTGTTATTGCGTGATCCGGTTAAACGTTGGGTCAGCGGTATGGCACAGTATCTGTGTAGTACAGGTTATCCACCCGAGCTTACTATCAGTGAATGGGATAGGTTAACTACAACATTGGTTTTTGATCGAATGATTTTTGACGATCATACTGAAAAACAAGTATACTTTATTAATTCAGTTCCAAAAGAATCATGTGTTTACTTTGCTGGAGTTCATGGCGTTGCTGAAAAACTACAAAAATATTTGTCTACGCAAGGTATTGATCTAAATATAGTTGACGTTGATGCAGACAGTAGTACACAGCATGCAATGTTATCTAAGTTCCTAAATGGGTTATTAGAAAAAGATACTAAATTAGTGGATAGAATTAAAGAAGTATACGCAGAAGATTATGCGTTAATTAATGGTATAAAATTTTATGATTAAGAACCTAGCAACAAATAGTGCCTATGTAACAGTAACAGGAAACTATCCTCCAAACATTTACAATAATGGTATGCTGAATGTTGGGCAGTTAAGATACAATCCCACTAATCAATCAGTAGAAGTC
>Ga0007839_1000155_pt1 | contig 10711 bp, 10 predicted proteins | sample CryBogCBE18Jul08_FD_56249 | JGI IMG/M metagenome (GOLD analysis project Ga0007839, IMG submission 56249) | Freshwater microbial communities from Crystal Bog, Wisconsin, USA - CBE18Jul08 | ecosystem: Environmental > Aquatic > Freshwater > Lake | place: Crystal Bog, Wisconsin, USA | collected...
TGACAGAGCCAATTGCGCAAAAGGTTCAACAAGACAGTTCAATTGAGCCCTCTCAGGGGCATGAACTCGCTGAGACCATGCCCTCTGCGAGCGAGCTTAAATCGCTCATCAATTCTCAGTTCAACAACAACTACACCAATCAAGCTGCCATTAAAAGGTACTTGGATGCACACACCGAGCAACTCAAGGCGATCACCTTTCAGCTCGAGAGCATTAAAAACTTTCAAGCCACCATCAATTACGAGTTGATCATCAATGAGATCAATGACAAGTACAACGCGATTGCTGAAAGCATCAATCAAAGACCGCTCGTATCGAATTACACGCCCCCTGAGAATTTAGAGTCTTTGTTGGGAGAAGTGGATGAGAAGACGCACTTTTTGTTTGAGAAAATCAATTCACTCTTGCTCAATCACAATCACCAGTTGCTCAATAATTTTGAATCTGTGATTCAAAACGTTGAACACAAGAATCAATCCACTTTTGATTTGCTTGAGAATCAGTTAAGAGACAACAACCAAGTCGTAGCCGATTATTTGAAGCAGTTCTTGCTCGATTTCAAAACCTTGGAGCAAGAGGAGAGCATTCACATTGAGTCCAAAATTTTGGATCACATCAATGAAATCAAGCAACAAAGTTTAGATGCAACGCTTGAGATGCAGAAAAAGACAACCGCCATTGAGGAGTTGTTGAATACATTGAACGCCAACGCCAGTACAGAGCCTTCTGCAAAAGTGGTCGACTTGGTGGCGAAACACATCAAATCCCAAGCGCTCACTGGTTTTGAAAAAATCAGCACTTTGCTCGATGCAAACAACAAGGCGTTGAGTGTGAGCATCGGCTCAGAGTTGACGCCCTTGATTGATAAAAAGATGAACGCCATGAAGTCGGAGTTGCTCCACGAGCTCTCTCACGCCTTGGGTCAAGAGTCACATTTGGGGGCCAAGAAAGTTGGCTCCGCTTCGGTGAGTTTGAACAAGGTGAGAGCCCTGGTCAAACATTCCGATGGGACGCTGGGTCCTCAAGAGGAAGACGATTCTCAGTCGAGCTCTTCCTTTGGTTTTATGACCTTCATCACGGGTGTCTTGTGTGGTGTCTCGGTGCTTTTGGCGGGCTTGAGTTTTTACAATTTTGTTCAACACGAAGTCAGTCACGCCAGTGGCGTGCATCAAAAGGCTTCGTCTGGCAAAGCAGCCAAACATGAAGAGTGAGAACTCAATGGTTGAAGTAAATGCATGTCGCGATTGTGGGTTCGATAACCCCGTTGGACATTTGTTTTGTGAAAACTGCGGCACGAGTTTGACCGATTCCGACATAGCGCCCGTTTACATCAATACTTTGAAGCATCAGTGTCAACTGATCACCCTCAATGTGACTTATCGCCGCTATTGGTACTTGTTTCTGACTCTTGTGGCTGCGGTCGCTTGTCAGTTGATCTTTTTAGACCTTCAATACACTGCTATTTTGGCTTGTTTTGGATTGGTATTGGCTTATGTGATTCCCAATCGGTTCGAGAGCATTGTGCATTTGCCCATACCCCCTGAGATCTTGTCCAAAAACATCATCGCCTATGGACCGGCCAACAAAGCGGGGTGTTTTTTCTTTTCCTCCGGCTTGTTGTACTTTTTGGACGATGGGTTCTTTTACAAGTCGTATTCCCTCAAAGGCGACACTTACTCCCAATTCATTGAGAAATCCAACATTGATTTGATCAGGAGTTTGGAGCATTTTCCCCTTGGACGCTCCTCTGCCAAAATTTCCATCGAGGGGGGAGGTCGAGTCATCGAGCGTTTCAATGTCTACAAAAGATCCCAATGGTTGATGTTTTTTTATAAGTTTGGCTTCGACGTAAACCTCGAAGAGATGGTTTTTTCACAAAATGACGCATTATAATTAGTCATTAAGTATTAATTTAGTTGGTTTTTAAATATTTTTGAAAATTTTTCGCGCTTGTGTAAACCTCTTTCTAAGTTCGCACGTTAAGAATAAACAATAAGAGGTATCAGCATGAAAAAGTCATCCCTTTTGGCACAGTCTTCTCGCTCAATCGTTGAGAAGGGTTGCCATTTTGTGAGTTCTGAGCGCACCAATATCAAAGAGACATTCGATCGCTTAAGGGCTGAAATGGCCCAAGAGGCGGAACAAAAGAGTCGTCCTGTGGCGAGAATCTACTCTGGTTTTAGGGCTTTGAAAGCCTGAGCAAAAGCAATCTTTCTCCTCTTACATGAAAGAGCACTCTAGGTTTTTAGAGTGTTTTTTTTTGCCCATTCGCTATTCAGCCACTTTTCAAAATCCATTGAGCCTCAACGAGCTTGAGAAAACCGAGTGCTGGGTTTGAGCGATCTTCACGCTGCAAGGTAAAACGTCTTGAGCTGGAGTCGGGCAATGGTCTTTATTTTGTCACGGGCTTTGATCTTAGGCTGGATTTTTGCGCCACAATGGAACTTATTCTTGTGTATTTTGGTGCATGACACTCGTTCTTTGGGTCTTGCGCCTTGACGGCGTTCCCTCCTTGAACGAGGAGGGGGTGAATTGGTGTTTGGTAACTGTTGGATTTAATGTCTCAGCTCAATTTGGATCGATTTCATCTGTTTGTCTCTCGTTTTACGCGATTGGTTGATGCTGATCCTGCGGAGACCATTTTGCTCGGTCAGGGCAAAGAGATACTGCACGAGTTGGTCAAGCAAGACGACTGGTTGGTGAGTGAGTTTTCGCAACCACATCCCCAGCACTATCAGCAATACTTGCTTTATTTGGACCCAGAGGAACGCTTCAGTGTGGTGAGTTTCGTTTGGGGACCATCACAGGCAACACCCGTTCATGACCACACGGTATGGGGCTTGGTTGGTATGCTCAGAGGTTCAGAAAACTGCCAACCGTATTCCAAAATGTCCGATGGCAGGTGGGTGCCAGCCGGTTTGGAACTCAATTTGTTGGCTGGCGATGTAGAGGTGATTTCGCCCAAAAAGGGGGACGTGCATCGGGTGTGGAATGCATCCTCGAGTGAGGTCTCCATCAGCATCCATGTCTATGGAGGCAACATTGGTCGAATTCAACGACATGTTTACGAATCCAATGGCATCAAGAAGCCTTTTGTGTCGGGTTATGCCAATGAAAAACAAGGCTATCCCTTCGATCGTCATGGCCAATTCGGCACTGGAGAGAATGCTCGCCAAGTGCTGAGTGGTGCTCAATCGGCGCAGGCGCTTGAGATGCAGTCGAGCAAAGATCCGCTTTCATGGGTCTCCAAGTCTGCAACTCCTCAATGGCATTCGAGTGCGACAGCAAGACCTGTGACTCAAACTCCAAGGGCCGTCTTGCCCAAGCCTTTGAACCTTGCGCCTGCAAACGGACACCTTGTGAGCGCCGAGCCAGTGAGTGTTGTACCTCAAGTGCAGATGCCGAGCAAAACTTCAAGTGTGTTTTCTGATGCGGCCGTGGCCTTTGATTCGCCCACTTTGAATCAAAGCACTCAAAACCCAAGCATGACCCCAATTGGGTCTGACACCGCAAGCGACAACTCAGACGGCGCCTCTCACCTCCTGGCAGAGGCCTCAGGAGCGCTCGTTGATGGGGTGCATGAGAACGAAATGCCACAAGACGGTTTGACTGTCGAGCCCTCATGGGTAAGAGCGCAATTGCTGGCCAAGGCGGAGATCGTTTTGCTTGACGTGCGAGAGGAAGATCCTTTTGCGCAAGCCCATCCATTGTTTGCAGCGAATTTACCCATTTCAAGAATAGAAGTTGACGCACTACGGCGCATTCCCAGGCGTTCAACATCGATCGTGGTTTATGACAATTCTGAGGGCTTGTGTGCCAAGGCGATTGCCACATTGAAAGGCATGGGTTATACCCAGGTCAAAGCTTTGCGTGGTGGTCTGTTGGGTTGGCAACAAGCTGGAGGAGAGTTGTTCAAAGATGTAAACGTCCCCAGCAAATCTTTTGGGGAGTGGGTGTGCGCGATTAAAAAAACACCGTTTGTGGGTGCGCATCAGTTGAAGATTTGGTTGTATCAAAATGCCGATTTGGTTGTTTTGGATGCAAGGCGCTTTGATGAGTATCAAACCATGTCGATTCCCAAAGGCGTGAGCGTTCCAGGGGGTGAATTGGTTTTAAGAGCCAGAAGTTTGGCTCCCAATGCAACGACTCGAATTGTGGTCAACTGTGCAGGTAGAACTCGCAGCATCATTGGCACTCAGTCCCTCATCAACGCTGGAATTCCCAATCCAGTTTGTGCCCTTGAGAATGGCACCATCGGTTGGACTTTGGCGGGTTTGGAGTTAGAGCATGGTCAGGAGCGTCAATTTGGCCCCACACCTGCTGAAGATGTTGCCAAGTCTAAGCTCACTGCAATGGCATTGGCAATCCGCTCAGGGGTCAAACGCATCAGCTTGGATGAGCTCTCAGGCTTTTTTCAAGAAACTGATCGAACCACTTATTTGTTCGACGTTCGAACCAAGGATGAATACGAAGCTGGACATTTGCCTCAGGCCCTTCATGCACCAGGAGGGCAATTGGTCCAAGAAACCGACCATTGGGCACCCGTGAGGGGAGCCAGGGTTGTGCTCTACGATGTAGAAGGAGTTCGTGCACAAGTCACAGCCTCTTGGCTGGCGCAAATGGGCTGGGACACATTCGTGGTCAAGGATCTTCGATTGGCGGATTTGCAAAGAAAAGAGCCTCCCAAACTGGATTTACCCCTGTTGCCCATTGAGCCCAACGCAGTGCAAGCCGATGAGCTCAAGTCATGGCTCACCAATCGAACCAATTTGACTTTGGTGATCGATGTGGGCCTCAGCGGCGATTACGTCAAGAAGCACATACCTGGTGCATGGTGGCTATTGAGATCCAAAATGGACCAAGATTTTTCAAAAGTTCATCGCGCAAATCGTTACGTTTTGACTTGTTCGGATGGCTTATCAGCCAAGTACGCTGTGGATGACTTGAAAAAACTTGTGAAATCAAGCGTTGAGGTTTTTTACCTGAGGGGCGGAAACCAAACTTGGATCAATAGTGGACACGCAACGCAGCAAGGTGAGTCTTATTTGGCCAGTGCACGCATCGATCGATACAAAAGACCCTACGAGGGCACACAAAACAGCCAGCAAGCCATGCAAGCTTACCTGGATTGGGAGTTTGGTTTGGTTGATCAGTTGAACAAGGACGGCACCCACGGCTTCAAAGTCGTTTAATGTCGCTGCTCGTTGCGAAAGAACTCAAGCCGCTTGTGCCCCAGAAGCCCAAGTAAAAACTGAATTGGGTCCTTTGGGCATTGGCATGGTGGGCAGTGGCTTGAGGCGAAATCTATTTTCTTTCGTCTCCCTTTTGAATGCAGAGACCGATTGATTCTTCATGCACGTTTGAATCGCATCTTCAAGGGTGATTTCGCTCAAAGCCTTTTGCGCTGAGAGTTTGAATTCATTGAAAATATTGTCTTGTGAGATTTTTCCCTCGGTGTGTTGAACTTCGCTGGGAGCGTCTTCTTTGACATCTGTTTCAAAGAATGAGGCGATGTCCCACAAAGTCAACTCACTCAAGTCTTGGTTGATGCAATATCCACCACCAGGTCCCTTGAAGGAGGTGATCACAGACTTGCTCTTGAGGGTTGCAAAGATTTGCTCCAAGCAAGAAATTGACAAATGCAATTGAGAGCTGATCTTGAGCAAACTCACTGGGCCTTGATCTTGGAGCAACCCCAACCAAACCAAAGCATTGATGGCATTGAAAGACTTCTTAGACAGCATGAAATGCACCTTTGGTGTTTAAGTATATATAGATATTATTGCTCAAAATCGATATTTTTGTACAACTATTTTTAGGTATTTGTTAATATTTTCAGAAAAAAACTAAAAAATCTATATAAAATGTGAACAAATATTTGTGTTTATTGAATATAGGTTGATATTTTGCAAAATCTTAAAGATCAAATTGAGCCCAAATACCGCATTGGTGCGATTGCAAAAATGTCAGGCGTGGCCATCGCCACGCTAAGGGTATGGCAGCGCCGATACGGGGTGGTTCAACCTCAGAAAAGTTCTGGTGGACAAAGACTGTTCGATGATGAAGACTTGAGCAAGCTCAAATGCATCAAAGACCTCATAGATTTGGGCTTTGCAATTGGAACATTGGCTCACTTGAAGTTGGATGAGTTGAGCACGCTCAAAGAGAGGACTCTCATCAAAAGAGGTTTGTTGCCATCCAACTCACCGGAGTCAGCGCCTGTGCGCCTGTGCTTCGTTGGCGTTGGCCTGCAAGAAAAACTCATGGAGTTGGATCGGTTGAGCGACGTCGATCTTCCCAGGTTAAGACTCGACCGAGTATTTGCAGATGTGGGGGAAGCCCTTGAGGCGATGCAACTACATGCCAGCAGCCAGCATGATGCGGTCAACGTTTGCGTCATCAAATTGAGTACCCTTCAACAGCAGAACGTGAAGTCCATTCAAGCTCTCCAAGAGCGCATGAATGGCGCCTGCTTTGGTGTGATTTATAGCTACGCCAACCCTGAGGTCGTCTCATTGCTTCAAAGCATGAGGATTGCCATGTTGCGTCATCCGTTTGATAACACCGAGCTGATTGAGTTCCTACAATTGTTGTGTGCCTCTTCTTTGGATGCAACGGATACGAAAAAACTGCCCCCCTACGTCAGGCGATTTTCTGAACAGGACTTGCAATTCATCACCAGTTTTCAGTCAAGCGTTGGATGCGAATGTCCAAGACACATTGCTCAAATGGTCGAGCAGTTGGGGAGTTTTGAACAATATTCCCGTGAGTGTTTGAATTTGAATGTCAAAGATCAACAACTTCACAAAATGTTGACACAAGTGGCCAGTCAAAGCTTGAACCTATTTGAGCAAGCATTGCAAGATGTCATGACACACGAAAAGATTGAGTTGCCGCTGAACCCAGCCCGCTCTTGATGACACGCGCTTTGTGATAGGCGGTTGGGTCATGCTCAATCTCTCTAGGGAGTTTATTTTGATTAAAATGTCATCAAGCTTGGTGCCAAAAGGCGATCAAGTGAAGTTGAATGTTCACCCTCAGATTCCCACTTGCACCCATGTCGATCAGCATCTCCTCGCCTCAAAGAGCAGCACCTGCTTTTTTGCGTCAAACTTTTACCGAGCCCACTCATCCTGCCTTTAGCCGCTGGCAAGCCGTCATCAACGTTTGGATCTTCATCTCCTGCTTGACTTTGGCCTTGGAGACGGTCGAGCCCTTTGCAAGTGGAAACGCAAATGAATTTTATTGGGTTGAGATCACCGCTGTGGCTTTTTTTGCATTGGACTACTTGGGTAACCTTTACTTTGCGCCCAACAGAATCAAATACATCTTTAGTTTTTGGGGCTTGGTGGATTTGGTGTCGATTTTGCCAACCGTGCTGATGATATTGAATTTGACTTTTTTACAAGGTGCAAAGGTTTTCAGGCTGCTCAGAGTGATTCGAGTGTTGCGAGTTTTGAAGATGGCTCGAACAGCGTTGCAGCAATTGGCCAGTGGCGTTAAATCCAGCAATCCGATCGTGACCAATCTGCGCATTTATTTCATTGCGCTTTTTTCAGTGATGATGATCTCAAGCACATTGATGTTCTACGTGGAAGGCGAGTTGTACGCCCAGGAGAATTTGGAGAAAGGACAACACCTTGTTGATCTCCAGTTTCAACAAGAGCTCGAACAAGCCAAACGCAATGGGACCCAGATTCCACAAGAGCCTGAGAAATTTGTTCCCGTCGATCCTGTGAGCAAAAATCCAATTCCTGAGGATAAGCGTTTCTTCACTTCCATACCAGCCGCCATGTGGTGGTGCATTGTGACACTCACCACCACAGGCTACGGAGACATGTTCCCCGTTACTTTTTGGGGTCGTGTGATTGCAGGCTCAACCATGTTATTGGGCTTGGTTCTTTTTGGTGTTTTGATGAACATTGTCGGCAAAACACTGATGGTTTTGTTGTTCGGTGAATCGATGGATGAGAGTGCCAAAGATCATCCCAATCGAGATAATTTGATCCGAATGATGGTGAATTTGAAAGCCATCGATTCAAACAAGGCCAAAGAATTGGCAATTCTGAGCGACGAGGAATTCAATCAAAGACTCACACAGCTTTGATCGAAAACGCGGCAGATGTTATTCATCTGCTCCACAGAATTTTTTTCAGTCTTTTTGCTTGAGCCATTCAACGATTGGTTGCCACTGGTCCAAATCTTTTTGAACGCGGATGGGCGACATGTCAAAGAGTGAAAATCCATGTGCTGCCATTTGAATGTAGTACTGAGTGTCTCTGATGAAGCCCAAGACGGGAACATCAATGCTTTGCATGAAATCTTTGAGTTGGGTGGCTGCAAGTGTGCGCTCGTCTACTCTCATTCCTACGATCCCCAGCTGGAAGCGCTTAGATCGTTTGGCTTGATTGAGTTCGTTTAAAAACTCTCGAGAAGCAAAAATATCAAAAATACTTGGCTGGATGGGCACGATCACTTTGTCGCTCAAGCTCAAGACCTCTTTGAGCCTCCAGCCGTGAAGGCCTGCAGGTGTATCCATGACCGCGTATTCGCAATTTTGCGGTGCTTTTTTGATGTGATCAAAATCGATGGGCCAGCTGTGAATCCGAGGAATGCTAGGAGGTCTCAGGCCAAGCCACAATTGGGACGATTGCTGTTTGTCGACGTCGCCCAAACAGACTTCATGCCCCTTGGAAGCAAAAAATCCAGCAATGTTGGTGGCTAGAGTTGATTTGCCAACTCCACCTTTGATGTTGGCCACGGAGATGATGGTCATAATTCACAATTCCCATTTGTTGCACAAAAAAATCACATCTGATGCTGATTTTAGAGGATTCAAAAGCCATTGCCACTTTTGCAAAGAGGGGTCTTTTTGATTGCTCAATTCGAGTTGCTTTTGGGTCCTCAGCTCCCAAGCCCTTTGAAGCTAGCGGTTGACAATTAAGCCATTTTTAAGGAATTGGAATTAAAATTTACCCAATACTTTACCGTTTGTTCATTTGTGGTCAAAGTTTGTATTTTATAATAAAAGCTCAAACCATTCTCACAGGAGATAAGACATGAAAATTCACCAGATCAGTACCCTATCGATGATGTTGGGTCTCGCCACCAGCATGAGCGCTCTGGCCGTGGAGCAGGCCAAGGTCATCTCCAGCACGCCGGTGGTCGAGCAAGTGAGTGTTCCCCAGTCCAGTTGTGCCTTGGTGCCAGTTCTCGCCCATGAGGCGCCCTCTGGTGCAGGTGCCGTTCTTGGAGCCATCGCAGGTGGAGCCATTGGAAGTGCTGTAGGACAGGGCGCTGGTAATGCGGCCGCCACTGCTCTGGGTGTGATGGGCGGAGCCATCGTTGGAAATAACATTGAAGCGTCAAAGGCAACCGTTCAAAATGCCCAGCAATGCACGACACAATATACCGTGCAAAGTCGCGTGACGCACTACAACGTCGTTTATGAATATGCTGGCAAACAATACAACGTTCAAATGCCCTCTGACCCTGGAGCTTCCTTGAGCATTGAGCTCTCACCTGTACAAGCCCAATCTCCAGTCAATATGGGCAATGTGCCTTTACCAGGCAGTGCCCCAGCTCAAGTTGTGAGCTCTACTCCAACTTATGTTCAGCCCGTTTATGCGCAACCTGTTTACGTCAATCCTTATCCCTACTATTCACCCTTTCCTGTTGGAGTGAGTATCGGCTTTGGGGGATATTACGGCAGAGGCCGTTGGAGATGAAAAAAAACGCTTGACCTCACTTCTGGTGAACAAGCTATTGAAGGAACAACGCACCCTATGCGGGTGCTTTGTTCTAGTGAGATCCACCTAAATAAGCAGCGGCCACTGCAGGATCGTGCAACAAATCCTTGGCTGGTCCGTGAACAGTGATGGATCCATTTTCTAGAACGTATCCATAGTCAGCTACATTGAGTGCGGCTGCAGCAAATTGCTCAACGAGCAGCATGGTCACGCCTTCGCTCTTTAAACGAGAGATGATTTTAAAGACCTCCTCAACCAAGATGGGGGCCAATCCCATTGATGGTTCATCAAGCAAGATCACTTCAGGATTGAGCATCACAGCTCTTGCCATTGCAAGCATTTGTTGCTCACCACCTGAGAGAGTACCGGCCAGTTGTTCTCTGCGTTCTTTGAGTCTAGGAAAGAGTTCAAGTGCGCGCTCTAAATCTGCTGGAACATTCCCCTTGGGGCGCGAGCCAGTCAAGCGTGGAAAGGCACCAAGTAACAAATTATCAGTTACCGTCATGGTTGCAAACACCCGTCTGCCCTCAGGGGAGTGGGCCAGGCCTCTTTTTGCGATTTCGTTAGATTCCATGCCATCGATGCGCTGATTGGCCAAGGTGATTTCGCCAGCAAGAGGTTTGATCATGCCTGAGATGGCTCGCATGGTGGTCGTTTTGCCCGCACCGTTAGAGCCGATGAGCGTCACCACTTTGCCCTTGGGCACCTCAATGGAGATGCCTTGAAGAACATGAACCTTGCCGTAGCCAGCATGAAGATTGTTGATTTTTAACATGTGGGTATTCCTTCTTAAGCGATGGCTGGAGAGGAGCCGCCCAAATAGGCTTCAACCACCTTGGGGTCTGCTTGAACTTGCAGCGGTTTACCCTCTGCGATCTTTTGACCAAAGTCTAAGACGGACACAGTGTCGCAAATGCTCATGACCAAATCCATGTGATGTTCAATCAAGATGAGCGTGACGC
>Ga0007839_1000171_pt1 | contig 10380 bp, 8 predicted proteins | sample CryBogCBE18Jul08_FD_56249 | JGI IMG/M metagenome (GOLD analysis project Ga0007839, IMG submission 56249) | Freshwater microbial communities from Crystal Bog, Wisconsin, USA - CBE18Jul08 | ecosystem: Environmental > Aquatic > Freshwater > Lake | place: Crystal Bog, Wisconsin, USA | collected...
ACCACTATCTTGCGGAATTGATAATAGTCGGTCTGTAAGTAGCGACCTTCTCTACGATCGTGTAGAACATAACGCCTAAGAAAGCGCCAGCTACGACGTGCAGAACGTAAGGCTTAAAGGAAAGATCTTCCGCTAGCCATGTGCCTAGGGCTGAGGCAAGTAAAGCGCAGAGCGTTTGAGTTACGCGCCCACCAAGGTATAAAGCTACAAACTCAAGGATTGGGTCTAAGACGGCTAGGAAGAAACCAGAGAAAAGGCCTACAAGTGTTAGTGTGAACATGGGTAAAGTGTACTAGGTCTGTGGCTGAGACAAATAAACTACGGCAGTCTGACCCGCTACAAGAGCACTTTGGATTACTCCTTGCGCCAATCTAGCCTTTACGTTGTAGTAGTTCTTGTAGAAGTGGCTACGACCTGAGTTAATGTTTCCGCTTTCCCAGCTAAAGTCGGTAGCTAATCCTGGCCCACCACTTCCATCAAAGTACGCTTGAAGTACTCCTGAGTTCTCAAAGAGCGCCTGATCGAAAGAGATTACGTTTCCTGTTGTAGTGGTCCAGTTCACTTTTACAATCGCGTAAGCCGCAGTAGCGGGTGCTGTCGCAGTTACATAAGGACGTACCCATGACCCAACTGGGGCAGACACTGCGGTTCCAGAGCTGGACGAGATCAGTGCGTGGGTTGAGTCGTACCAAGAAATAGACGGAGTTAGTGTCTCTGTGGCTGTTCCAGCTTGAGCATAAATGCTGAATGTGTAAGAGTTATTTGGGTAGTAGATAGGAGTCTGTTGAGAGTTTGTAGATCCATCCCATGAAGCAAGTGCGGCGTTTGCTCCAGTAGCAGTAACCTGTAGAGAGTTACTTGATACATAGACGCTTCCAGATGTAGGAAGGGATGCTTGAGATACTGTTCCTGTGATCGTGTAAGTGAACTGAGTGTACGTAGTGCTGTTACTTGGGATTACAGGAACCACTGGAGTTCTAGTTCCGTTGTAGTTAGTAGCCGTAACACCTGTTCCAGATACAGAGGTGATGTAAACAGAGTTACCATTTTGGATGGTATGCGGTTCTGTCAAAGTAACAGTAACTGTTGAAGTAGGTGAACCTGAAGTAATAGACGTGCTAGCGATCGAGTAAATGGTTCCTGTTGGTGAAGGCAGTGTGGTTCCTGTTCCCAGCGTTGCGCTAGTTGGGTACCAGTTTGAGGTGGTTGCGAAGTTAGGATTTACTAACTCGTTAATTCTGTTAGCTCTAAACGTGATGTGCAAGTTTCTTGCTTCATCAAACAACTGACCTGCAAAGGCGGCTGATCCAGAAGCTCCGCTAACAGCGCGGTCTGTAACTGTGCTGGCTACCGTAAACGAGGTAGTGGTCGCTGAGGCTACAAGTGCTCCAGATAGGTTGAGGGCAGAGGTGTAAGTTCCTGTTGCGGTTGAGGTAGTTCCTACAGGAGTTGCCTTACCTGTCTGAGTTCCAGTAGCAGTTCCTACTGTAGCGTTTGAGATCTTAAACCCTGTGTACGCGCCTGGGGTACCTACTAAAGCTGTAATAGTCTGGCTTGGAAGGTTTAGAGAAGATCCTGTGGTTGTAGTAAGACCTGTGATGGTGACTACTTGTCCTACGTAGAACTGATTTGAACAGGTGTATGTAACTGTTCCCGCAGCTCCAGTAGCGGCTGTGATATTTCCAGCGTAGGTAACTGTAAAGTTAGTGTTAGAGGTAACGGTACCGATTGTGTATGTTCCGTTATACGAAGCTGAGGTGGCTCCTGATATCACAATGCTTTGACCGGCAGAAAGACCAGTTGTGCTTGCGGTTGAGTAAGTTCCAACTCCAGAAGAGGCAGCGATAGCGGTGATCGCCACAGATCCGTTCAGCCCAGAGATAGATACGGTCTGGTTAGGTGAGAACTTATTGTTAGCTGTGTATGTAATAACGCTACCGCTAGCTGAGGCCGCGGTTACTGTTGCTACGTTACCACTTGTAGATGGAGACAAAGATGTTGGGGTAGCCTCAAACTGTCCAGCGTCAAAGTAGTGGTGCTCGTTAGTAGCGCTTCCGCCGACTGAGGCTACCGAGAAGCCCGGAGTAGCGTAGTAAGCGTTTGCTGGAGCAACGGTGGTCACAAATGGTCGAGAGCTGGAAGAGAACGTAACTACGTTATCTAGAACACCAGTTCCTGTTGAGGAGCTAATGTAGGTTCCTGTTCTTGTATACCATTTAATAATAGGTGTTACTGTTCTTGCGGTTCCGCTATAACCCATGGCCGCGTAAAAACTCCATGTGTAATAGGTACCCGCAGTTACTGGAATGCCTTGAGTTACTGGAGCCGCGTCACCGCAATAAAGATCAATATTTTGTTGGCTAGCAGACAAGTTATATGCTCCCAGTATTCCGGTAGTCTTGTTAGGCCATAAGGTAGAAGTAGACCCATTAAGGATTCCGTTAGCGTCAAAAGATGCGGGAGTTGGATACGCATTTATATTTCCGTATACCCCGAGAGATGCGTTATAGCCAGTGCTTAAAGCTAAGTTAGAGGTTGTTAAAGCAAAGCTGATTGATGTCGCTGTTTTGACTGTGATTTGAACAGGTGTTACAGGAGATGTTGCAGTGTTAAGGATAGGATAAGGCAAGTTAGTTACAGTGATCCAGTTACCGACGTCGTATTGATGAACGAATCCGATGACTGTTCCTGTTACGGAGGTTACCGCTGCGCTTACAGTAGAAGATGCAAATGAGATAGTGTTGCTGGTTACTGACGTGATGCTTTGGTTACCGTTGTATAAAGCACCTACGTTAGACACTGTTATGTCTTGTCCAACAGTTAAGTTGTGGTTAAACGAAGTTGTAATGGTTGCTACGTTATTAGTAATAGACGCAGAAGTAACAGTATAGGTTACAGATGGAACTTTAAAGTTAAGAGTAGCTACGTTAGATGTAATTGATACGCTTGAAATAAGCAAAGAACCCAACTGATCAAAATCAGCTGTTCCATCAGCAGAGTTCCAGTGCCCAGTGCTTTCCTCAAAAGAAGAGTCGTTGTAGTCCAACATTAAGTTAATTCCGTAGTACAGACCATCAAGAGATGGGTTTGGGGCCGCGCTTGTAGTAGGAGCTACAGGTACGATTTCATTATTAGAGTTTAATGCAAAAGTGTATTGAGGGGTTGGGTTAGGAATAGCCCACCCAGTAAAGTCCTCTAAGAAACCTGTTAAGCCGTCCATAGATCCGCGCTGTTTAGTCAAAGTAATAGCGTCTCTAAGCAAAATTCTATTTTGTTGAAGACCGATTGCGGATTCATAGGTTTGACCGAATTGATTAAGCATGGCTGGGATTAATTGCCCGCTGACACTTGTAGGGTCATAACGATTGATAAGTGACTCGGCTAGAGTTTGATCCCAGTCAAGTTGGAATGCAAAGTTATTTAAGAATTGTTGCAGAAGTGGGTTATCCCAGTCTGCGGTAGGCGTGTAGGGCTCAGTGATTTTATAAATGTCTGGAAGGTAAGAGTACATCTTATCGGAGTTGCCGAAGTCTTTTACAGATAGACCGATAACATTTCCAGCGTTAGTCCATGTGTATTGAAGTGTGTTAAAAATCCAAATTGCGTAGTAATAGAACGCACCTTCAGTCAAACCTGTATCAATAAACGTAGGCAACGCCCGCCCATCATTGTAAGCAGAGTAAACTTGTATTCCATCATAAGGGTTTACAGGAAAACCATAAACGTTTCTAACTACTACCAAATTAGCCCAAAGACCACTGGGCACTGTCCAGTTTAAGGTTATGGTTCCATAATTACTATAAGAGCTCGATGACCCTACGGGAATAATAGCTCCCGGGGTCGCTGTAAAAGGAAGAGCGCTAAGCTTTAGCGGGTTGTTATTTCCATAGTACGACTCGTCATAGTAATCAAATCCGTAGCGTGCCATAGTTAGCTGTTAATTCCTCCGCTAGCGTTGATGAATACAGTACCCATTCCATTAAGCGTGTTCGATTGGATGTTGCTTAAGAAGGTAGATAACGATGTAGAGGTAATTAGAGAAGCCCCTGCGGCAGCTAGTTCGCTGATAGTAGGGATCTCATTAACCGCGCAGACTATGTTATTAACAGTAAGTGCGGCGGCAATAGGTCCGCTTACAGCGGTAGATGTTACGTTTGCCGCGATCAAAGCATAGGTAAAGGTGGTAGATGTTGGAGTAGAAGTAACTACATAAGTACCATTAAAGATAGTTAATCCAGTACCTACTACACCATTTACTAATACAGTCTGACCTACGGTTAGGTTGTGAGTAGTCGAGGTAGTCAATGTGGCTACGTTAGAGGTCAAAGCTACGTTAGTAATCAAATAGGTTTGGTCAGAGTCCGCGCGAACCATCATTTGAATATTCTTGTACGCTACTCCTTCTACATTAGAAATAGCGTTATAGACATCTGATACTGCGATCGTATCTCCAAAGGTCACATTATCAATGTAGAACAGGCTATTGATAGCGTTTGTAACGCTTGTGATAACAGAAGACTGAGAGTACTGAGGGCTAACAGTGATGCTAACCATTATGTAGGTTCCTACATAAGTAGGTGGTTGGTACACAACTGTAGTGTTTGCTGGAGCTTTATTGACAAGATACAAGTTAACATTGTTAACTGTGTTATTAAAGACCGCACTAGGGGTGTAATTGTCTGCGCCAACTCCCGGGTCTCCACTTGGGCAGACGTAAAGAGTTACCGCAGAGTAAACAGAGGCACTAGCTGTTGCCTTAGATACACCAGTCACCTGAACAGCTAAGTTGGCATAGTCAGCAATAGACACCGCTCGGTTAATAGAACGTATGCTAAGAGGTGCGTTAATTCTAATAGAGTCTGTTGACTCTGGGTCCGCTCCTCCAGTCGCTGGAGTTGTATCGTTTATTACGCTCAAACCTACTGGGGTCTGAGATAGTCCAGGGAAGTAAGTGATGTATTTAATAGTTGAAGCCGCCACGTTACCCACTGTGCCGCCACCCACACGATATGTGGCGATAATTGGGCTACCAGTTGGTGGGATTCGACCAGATATGCCGTCACCGAATTGAATATATGTGTAGTTATTTGCATCCGTCTTAATTGAAAATACAGCGGCATCGCCAGAGTAATCAATCAAGTAATTAACTTGTTGGTAAGGTACTCCATTAACTGATACGGAGATGGAGTTATTAATTACTGAAGGGGTAGACAAAGCGTAAAACTGATAAGGCGCACCTGAGGAAGCAGGCAATGTGTCACTTGTTGTATAACCTTGAATAGCCGAGACAGTAGAGTTAGTGCCTGGATTGAGGGTCAGTGCGGACGTGGTTTCAAAGAAGATCTGAGTTGTCGTTGAGTTAGCCACCGCAGAAGTAGACACTCTTGTATACGCAGGGATTGTGATAACGCCATTAACTACGCCAACAGAGTTGATGGTGGAGTTGTTAGCGTTTGTAAACTTTAAAGTTACGGTAGAGGCTGTGGCATTGGTGGGGGTGTAGCCAACAAGGTCAGCCAACTGAAGAACTGTTTCTCTTTGAGTCGCTGTATTTATTAAAGCCTCGTTAGCCGAGATATCGATGTAATAGTTTAGGATGTCACCCATGTAAGCAAAGAGCTCAAGGAGGGCAATACCAAAGTCAGCGGGATCTCGGTTAGTCCAGTAAGGGGCAATATTAGGAATGAGGTTTGTCATATCCGAGAGGATTGACGCGTAGTCCCTAGATGTGTAGTCTATGGACGGCACATACTTATTAGCCACGTGTAACCTCCGAGATGATATTTCCAGTTCTGTCAAGTATAGCAGTGCGTAACGATACCGTTACGGGGGTAGTCGAAGGTCCGTAGTTATAAGTTACTAAGGTGATAATTGAGCTACTGTCCGTATCCAGCCCTGACTCAACACTTATTAGTGATAGGTACGGGAGCCACTTAGAGAAACCGATACTTACTTCTTGTTCCATAGCCGCAGGGATGGTAGATATGTTTTGAAATACCTGACCTCTAGCGTTAGTTCCGTAGACAGGGCGCATAACCCGCTCACCTAATAGGGTCATACAGACAGCTGTAACTCGGTCTTGAATGATCTTCTTTTCGTCAATAGTGGTAGCCACAGATCCATTAACGTCAAAGCTAAAAGGCAAAGTTATAGCCTTAGGTGTCACTGTCATACTTCAACTCCTACCCATACTGGAAAGTTTGGATCTCCTGCAATAAACATTACCCATACCTTTTGACCTATGTATGGCGTACTGCTCAAAGTTATTGTTCCTGTTGTCGTTGTTCCTACGTATTGATTTGTTAAAACCACAGGCAGACAAGCTGGAGCCCAGTCTGTTTCCGCGGTTCCTAATATCTGAGGTACTTGTAGCTTTATCCTACTTTTGTTATCTGGATCAAAACTATTAGTACAGATACCCTCGTAGATCCCATAAAATCTTTTATCGTAGGTCATAAGACGCCCAATACTACGCTATTTAACAATCTATTTGGGGCTGTTGCCGTAGTTGAACTTTGCGCTAAAGGATCTAAAGAGGCGGTTCCAGTTACCCAAACAGGAGAGCTAGCATTAGAGGCAGGTCGGTTAGTGGCTACGCTAAAGCTGCTTCCTGGTAATGCTCCACTGGTAGGAGCAGTAACTTTTAAATTTGTTACAGGGACTACTGCTACCTGAGTAACTCCCGGGGTTAGTGCTCTTGTAGCAACTGGGGTAGGAGCGGTTACCGTGTTTCCGTCTACCCATTGAGCCGCAGTTCCCAAAGAATCTGACCCGAGAGTTAGTACAGTTGTATACATCTGCACGTTTCTGTTCTTCTCTACAACTCTATGCTCTGTGCCTAAAATCGTCCAGTAGCCATCGTACTGTGACCCAGCGCCTACAATGTAAATCGGAAGGTCTGGTCTCAAAGTCGCACTACCCAAAACTTCAGCTGTTGCTCGGTACGGGAAAATGTTTCTGTTCTCAGCAGCTTCAGCCTCGTACTGCGCGGTTGCCGCATCTCTAGCCACTACATGTGTAGCAAATCGGTCGAAGAACTCAGGCTTCGTGTTTGACTTTGTATTTTTGGCTCTAGTCTGTTGAGTTATAGACATGCTTTGAGTAGTGGCTCTATCCACGCCGCCTACTGCTACGGCGCCCTTTTTATCTCCGTCGTACTCCAAACTCTCTGCAATAACAGGTTCAAAAGAGTAAAGATTTGATCCGTTTGGGTCAGTGGGTACGTTCATGGTGTAAACAGGAGCTTGATATCTGGCTGTTGTGTACTCGTATAGCATAGGCTGAAAGTACAACTCTGTGTTTTGAGTTCGTAAAGAGTAACCAGACTGCTTAGCTAGTTTTACACACAACTCCCAGTCAGTATGGCCAGCTTGAGCTACTTGCGGATAGATTCGTGGGTGGGGTACAGAAAAGCACACAAAGTTATTTCTTTTAGCGATCTGTTGGATAATGCCGTCGGCGGACATGCCTTTATACACTTGTTGAGATTCATTCTTCATAATCATAGAGGCGCCCACAGCCACAACCTCAGTTACGTTATGCCCCGGTTCTCTGGTCAAATTGATGTGGTGAACATACCCATAAAAGTCTCTGATGTCCGCTCCAAAACCTATAGTAAAAGATATAGGTGAGCCTGTCTCTACAGCTTCATAAGGAACTCCCCAGTCCCTAAACTTTATAGAAACTACTTCATGCTCATACCTGTTTTGATACAAGTTTAAAGAAGATACTACTTGAGGTCCAACAGAGGTGTTAGGAAAGTTTACGTAAAGGTAATTAAACACTAGGTATCCTAAGAATTGTTCCTGGATCAATATTTGTAAAATCTGGAATCATAGGATTAGCCATAACAATGTGCCACCAAACAGAAGAATTTGAGTAGTACTTGCTAGCTAAGCTATCCAACCGTTCACCCTCTACGTAAGTATGGGTAATATAGGACATTCTAGTTATTGGGTGAATAGTACTAAAGACGATAGGGTTTGCTGGCCCATTTACTTCTGTAGACACATAATCTACTTTTGCATATTCGTATCTAGACCCTTTGTAAATAGGCATTATAGACCTCCAGAAACAAGTGTAGTCTTTGAAAATGCTTGCATAGAAACCTGTACCTCTGTGTGCAGAGGTATCATATCTTGTGTAAAGATCGTGTGGTTGATAGACATGCTACTTACGTACCCCACATATGAAAGACTATGGATACTAGGTCCAAATTGAACAGCAATAGGAGTTGGCTGAATGAAAGAAATATCAGCTGTTTTTTTACCTAGCATGTTAGTCCAGTAAGCTGATCCAGCTGCCCCACTTAAACCGGTACCAGATCCGTTCATCATTCTGTAAAGGTACTCTATATCAGCCATAGTGCCTAATTTTAAAAGAGTAAGTATCTGATCAGACAATTTCTCTGGGTTAGCTGGAGAAGACGTACTTCTGGCGCCTCCTTGATAGTACGGTGTTAGAATGTTTACATCAGCTGTGGAGAGCGTTGTAGCTATAGGAGAAAACCCAATAAAAGTTCCGCTAGAAGTACTTACTGAAGAGGTCGCGCTTGTACCGTAATTCTGTTGCTGAGCACTTAAAAGACCCCTAGCACAAGCAAAGTCATTCACTCTATCAATTACTATTGTAAAAGTAACACTTTCAACGGCGTTAAATAGGCCGGTAATACCTGAATATTTGTCTACGGCACTTGGTGTCACATTGTTATTTAGGTCTACGCTAGTTGAAATGGTTGTAGGGTTCCATAAAAATTGAAATCCCCAATCATAGTCAAAAACAGGGGCAGGAGCACTAGGGGTAGTAGTGCTTGAAGAAGAAGACCCAGATAAACTTGTTAAAGGAGCCGAGTAACCTCTAGCTAAACCGGAGTTAGTAGGTGCGCTAGTTTTTGTAGTAGAGCTTGTAGTAGAGCTTGTAGTAGAGCTACCAGTTACCTGGTTGTTAGATATTGGTTGATAGCACCACATACGAGAAAGACGGTATGCTTCATTACTTGCCCAACCTTGATTTGGAGGAGTGTAGTTTAGTGGTCCATCAGCCATCAATACCTCAGGGGTTAACGGCCTACTCCAAGCATGAGGAGGAAGATTAAACTTTGCTTTTTGAGGAGTAATATTAGGTTGAGGGTTAGGTTGTCCAGGACTTGTAGTTGTAGATGTTGTTGTTGGGGTAGGAGCAGGGCCATTAACAGTTGCTCCAGAAGAACTACTGGATCCAGATACGGCGTGTACTATACCGGTTACCGCACTTTTAATTCCTGCTAGTGTTAAGTCAACTAATAAGTTACCCATTAGCCTTTACCTACTGTTCCTGTTGGATTATTAATTAATTGTTTAACTTTAGTCACAATAGTTGTGGTGTCAGTAATTCCATTGAAGTTAAAGGTAAGACCGCCGTAATTAGTTCCTCCTGTGTATTGAGCCTGTTGCTTTTGTATAGCAACGTCAGCGGCGGTTAAGGCACCAGAGGCACCAGAAGTAGTTCCACTACCCGTATATGTAGATCCTCCACTTTGTGCTCCACCCGGCGTACTATTTGCGTCATAACCTCCAGTAACAGCTGGGCTATAGTTACCCTTAACGGCTTTAACTCCAGCATCAGCTCTTCTTTGAGCGGCACTTTTACTTTGATCGTTTGGTCGTTCAAAGTCACTCATGAAGTACGCTGCAGCGTTACCCTCAGTAATGCCTTTCTTTTTAAGCTCGTCTAACAAAGTTCCTTTAGACCACTTATCGCCTGTTTTTGTAATATCTTGAGCTAAGTATCCCTCTTGAGCTGTTATGCTCCAAGGATCCAGATGACGTTTGGCTGCGTAGGCTCTTAATTCATCCCAACGACCGTTATGCCATTGCGCTATTCCGTAAGAGGTATATTTACCTGTCTTAGGATCTTTATCACCTTCGGCGCGGGTGTCTAGACCAGATTCAACCATAAGGTTACCGACAACACCAGTAGCGGCATCTGCGCTAATTCCTAAAGTCTTCATTAGATATTGTTGAATCTCTTGGGCAGACCCACCAGTAGACTTTACTTTTCCAACGCCGTCGTTTCTATTTAGTCCTGGTAGTTTATGGTTAGGGATAATCTGACCGTCTACTTGCGGTATGAATAATTCTGGACCTTCTTCACCTACAATGTAAGGGGTTCTGTTATTACCCACAGGTCCTCTACTAACAACTGGTCCGCCTTCAGCGTTTCCAAACAAGTTAAGTAATTTACTAAAAATTCCCCCAAGTGTTCCCAATGGACCACCAAGTAGTCCTTGGTTAAGCCCGTTTACGGCTCCAATACCACCAGTTACTTTATCGATGCCACTAACAAATTTGTCTACGGCGTTATTAAATTTAGTGCTGGCATCATAGCCACCAGATATTTGGG
>Ga0007839_1000188_pt1 | contig 9979 bp, 8 predicted proteins | sample CryBogCBE18Jul08_FD_56249 | JGI IMG/M metagenome (GOLD analysis project Ga0007839, IMG submission 56249) | Freshwater microbial communities from Crystal Bog, Wisconsin, USA - CBE18Jul08 | ecosystem: Environmental > Aquatic > Freshwater > Lake | place: Crystal Bog, Wisconsin, USA | collected...
AATTCCTTATGTTCCTCCAGGTTCTTATTGTCTACTCCCAGTATCACGCTGACAGGGCGATTAGCCAGTAGATTGGTGTAGTCACTGCCTGATCCCATTATCAGGTCAGAGACAGTGTTGCTATAGGCTGGAAGAGCAGGCAGTGTTCCCACTGCAGAGGTGGCGGCACGGCTGATCTGCATTGGGTATATTGAGATCATCTCACTGACTGAATGTCCGCCAACCCTGCGGGGTGCCAGTTTCAGCTCCATGATGTCTGTCATGACGTTTCCAGACCGAACGATGCCGTACCCAGGGAGATCTGGTGTGACACCGTTGGCAGTGGCGGTGGCAGTGATGGAGGTATCTGCTGCAGTCAGGTATTGGTCTACAGTTGTTACTGTGTTGGGTACAGTCTTGTAGTAGCTGACTGCTGTGGCTATATTGCTGTCAGTCCAGAAACCCTCTATGGATCTCTGCCATGGGTATGACTGCTGACCACCACTGCTGGCGGCTGACATGATATTGGCGATACCTGCAGTGCTGGCATTGAGTGAGAGATTATTAATCTGACTGGAAAGTGCCAGGGCTATGTCAGATGGACTGACAGTCAGTACCTGAGTATTGACTATGTAGGGGTTGTTGGTGGCATTGTAGGGTAAGGCTGGGTTGGTCAGCGTGTAGACTGGCTGAGTATTCTGTGCCAGCGTCAGGGTCTGATCGAAGTATTCTCCATAGTCAGGACCCCTGCTGGTGATGAACACCTCAGTGGTCAGACTCTCACCTGGCTGCAGTGTTATGCCGCTGTAGGTCTTGACGCCTATTACAGGTTGTCCAGCCTTGCCCAGTGTGAAATTTTCAGGACGCAGGTCAGCATTGGATGCCGTGTTCTGAGCTGAGAGGGGATTTAACTCCAGTGCCAGGTATACAGAGGCACGTTCCTTCTCCTCCTCAGGCTCAGTGACTGGGGTATCAGCTATCTGCTCGATCAGCATATCCAGCTCATGTAGTGCCTGTTTGCGGAGTTCATTGGACAGGGAGAAGAACTTAATATCACCCTCCAGTGGAATCTGACCTATCAGGGTAGCTGCTGTCAGCATGGCAGATACTCTGGTCAGTCCAGGATTGAATATTGAGCTATACAGTACCCTGGTCAGATTAGCCTCCCGGGTATTTCCCTCATCTATGTAGAGACTGGTTACCCTGCCTCCGAGGACATATACTCCTTCCTTATTGCGGGCTGAGCTCAGTATCAGACATATCTCTGGGTCTGATTGATATTGACATATCTGAGTGACGTTGGTCTGGAAGGCACTGTCTACAGTAAAGGTACCATCTCCATTTGCTTTGACCTTACTGGCCAGCAGTAGGCTGGAGATGGCAACCATGAAGAGGTAGTTATTGTCAACCGTTCTGGGATGAATCGCCATTGGCTTCCCTAGCGATGATTTCTTCGATGGTCAGTTGCTTAGATCTATATTCAATACCCAGGGTGCCTGCCAATTCTCTGAGCTGCTTGACAGTCAGGGATGACAACTCATTGAATCTATCGATTGGGGCATTCTCAGGCGGCACCGCTATTTCCTCAGCTGATTCTGCCTCAGCCTGGGGAACTACATTCAGCTCAGATGTGAGCTCATGGGTTGGTTCGTTGGGAGTGGCTGACTCTACTGCAGGTACATATTCGCTGGCAGCCGCTGCAGACGGTGCGGGGTCTAGATAGATGGACTTGTTGATTTCAGCCTGATAGCTTGCGATAAATGGATGCTCGAATAGATAGATATACTCCCTGTGGGGGAAGTGTGGGGACAATACATATTCTAATTCTGCCTTCTCATCAGGCACATCGGGGTTGAGATGGTAGGAATCGCCTGTCAGGAAGTGACGAACCTTACTTTTATAGCTGTAGTTGAAGGGTGCCTGAGCTAGTAGTCTGACAGTCATATTATTAATAGGAGTATTTGTAGAATATTCCCCGGAGAACCCAGGGAATATATTGTTCAGCTGGTATGTGAGCTCCCAGTTGGTATGGATACACCGACTGGAATCTATCTCACTACCATGGGAATGGAGGATTAGCTCCAGTATTGGGAACCAGACCTTCATAGGATACGCCAGATACCAGGGATACACTGGTTGGAATACCACTGCCGTTAACTGCTGAGCTGGTTACTACCTCACAGAGCAGGACAGGATCTGCTAACTTAGTCAGACGAGCACGCTGATAGCGATTCAGGCGGCTGCTGTCGAAGTTACCACCGAAATAGATGGTGTCTAGACGTCCCAGCGTGGACAACTCCTTATTGGTGAATAGGTTAACTAGTGCTGGACGATTACCCTGTTCACCTAGGGGCATGAAGGATGGATAGTAGTACTCCACCACTTCGAAGTAGGTAAGACCTGCAGAAGAAGATGTGAATGGAGTTGCCTGGCTTAGGTCTACTGGGACAGCGCCAATCTGAGCTAGCTGATTAGCCTGACTGGTGTAGCCGTATGCCTTGTAGATCTTGAAGGTGATTGCTCCAGTCTCATACTTGGTGATTGCTGCTGCTCTGGTGTAGGATAGCTTCTGACGATAGAGGTTAACTCTGGCCTTGAGAGCTGCGAAGTTAGCAGCAGTCATGCCGACAGTTGCATCCTGGGAGCTGGCATTGGACTGGGGCTGTACCTGCGCTATGACCAATCCATACGTATCAGTGCGGATGGGCAACATACGTCCAACGTAACGAGGATCTGAGCTATGCTGGATCGCATCGTCATAGGCAGACAGTAGGTTCTGCTGAGCAGTGGTTGCTGTTCCATTGTATACAGCCTGTTCTAGGACAGCATAGCCACCAGCAGCGGCTACCTGAGTTTCCAGGGTTGGGTTGATGAAGGGAACCAGGACGGTTTCCTGTAGCTGGTTATTGTAGACGTAGTAGTTGAGACCAAGACCTGTTGCAGTGGTCTGATCCAGCGGCTCGTAATAGGCTGGAACAGCGGCTACCAGGTACTGAGTAGATGGCTGGACATTAGGCAGGGTAGAGAAGTCGAAGGAGACTGCACCTGCATTGACGGTGAATCCATCGAATTCGATCTGACTGCCTGTGGCTACCTTCAATAGGGTAGTGGTAGTTCCATCGATGGATACTGCGGGCTGAGAAACGAATCCACCAATTACGTATGGCTCGTTTACGTTGAATCTGCGTGCTCCGGCTAGGAGCTGGTGTGAATTTAATATTCCCATTAGAATGACTCCTAGTAAGAACCGAATGCAAGATCTGGAAGTACACCGAGACGATTGTTGATATCATCGACTGTGGCGACTGTGACCTGTGCAACGCGGTATGGATATTTGAGGTATGGCATACCTGCATTACCCATCTGAACATAGCGTCCAGGAGCAGCAGGAATCTGAGTTTCTTCGTTCATGCGTACCCATAGTCCTGGATTGGCATTGAGATTCTCGCCTATACAGTACTGAGTACGTCCAGGAGCTTCAGCAGTTCCCTGTGGATCTACCTCAGATACTAGGACGACCTTATTCTTAGGCCATACATATTTCCAGATACCATCTACTGGATCCTTGAATTTAGTCTGTACAGTCTCGATTGGGATACCAGCAATGGAGGTGAGTCCAGTTGGTCCGATTCCTACCCCGTTAGACATCACTCTATCGAACCCGGAGCCAGGAACAACCAGAGGTACTGTCTGTTGGGACGTGGCAGTCATGTTGATTGGGTCTTGGTTACCTGTATAGGTATTGAAGAGAACTCCACCTTCAGCCAGGCGAACCTGTGAGTTGAGGTTGAGAATTTCCAATAGGTCAGGGTGTAGGTAGATGCGAGTAACGCGGGACTTGTTCTGTACCTCGAACCAGCGAGCCAGGCGACGAATACAGTTAACTGCATCGGCATCAGGATGTGCCCAGGAGATTCCAGATAGGGTGCCGCTGCCACCAGTACTGTAGCTATCTACAATGGAACGGAAGAAGGTAGCCTCATTGCGTCCTTGGTAGCCATCAGTATTGTTATAGCTCCAGATATTCCAGGCAGGAATACGTGCAGATACCTGAGCTCCAACACCTGTGCGTGGATCTGTGTAGTTAATACCGCCCAGGAGCATCATGGAACGATATACATCCCAGGTGAGTGCATGCTCACGGGTCATGCGGTCCATCTCTTCACGGATGATTTCCTCAGGTGGCTTGCGATCTGATACAGTACCCTCGCGGAGTACGTAGTTGATCTTGGCTGGGCTGAAGGACGCAGACTGTCTGATATAGAGAGGAGAGACCATCATCTGACGGACTACACCTTTCTCACCAGATAGAACCACGTCAGGCTTACCAGGTTCAACTAGGGGGAAGATTGTATCGACACCCTCGAAGGATTGCTGAATAACTACTACACGCTCAGGGATGATTTCTTCAGGGAAGATATTGAGCAGTGGAGTCTGACCATTGGTGGCCATGAGAGCCTTAGCGAGCTCTAGTAGGACAGGTTCGCCAGGTACAGTATTGCTACTGACGACTGTCCATGGACTGATATAGGGCTGTAAATAACTATCGGGAGGAGTATTGAATGCCATGTGTTATAGACCTCTACTTACGTGCGGCTTCGCGGAGTTGTTTAGCCATGAGAGATAGACGCTCATTGATATCGCCAGCTACCGCATATTGGGCGGCGCCGACTGGCTCAGTGATCACGCGGCTTTCTTCATTGGCATTGAATGCATCTACTAGGAGGGCAGCTACTTCGTCTACAACATTGCGGTCCACCTCTTGTCCGCGAACAGACAATTTAATGGTCTGTGAGGACGCATTGCTGTTGAGGAGAGAACGACGTAACTGCGAGAAGCGCTGTACAAATACGGGAGGCACGCCAGCACCGGAGAGGCTGTTGAGTAACAATTCTTCCTGAGTTCTGCTAACGTGGGTACTAAACTGCTGTGCCAGTTGTTTAGTTTCAGAGAGCTCCTTGAGGAGAGAACTATTTCTGGACTCAGACTGCTCTAGCTTGGTACTTAGGTCACCGATAATGCCTTTAATAGCTTCGATATCGGCTACAAGTTCACTGCCGGCAATAGGATTGGATGTTAAAACCTCAGCTGAGGACTGTGACAGTACTTCAGTAGCTGCCTCGGTCTCGTTGAAGCCGGTCTCTAGATTATCAATAGACATAGGGGTATTCGACACATCATCATGTATTAATTTAATAGCAAAGGTCATATGTTCGTGTGGGCGTGCTTGTGCGCTCTGAGACAGCATTTCAATTTTCACCTGACCGAATGGCAGGAATGGGGCATTGGTCAGTGCTGTGCGAACGAGCACGGGTCCACGATTTTCACCTGTATTCTTGTCGATGAAGTCCTGTATGATCTCCGGACTGGAGTATTCATACTGTCCCTCAGATAGGAGCTGGTAGGTCTCATTGTTGACCTCGAAGTCTCCGTAGAGGATATCTCCATCCACCTGTAGGTCACGTAGTTCCCCCTTCTTCAGTTCGCCATCTACAGTGTGACGCGGATCTACCAGGTGTCCGTATGTGCTGTAGGGCTTGAAGCCGAGTACGTCATCGTTGTAGTTCTGAATTAGCTTGCTGAACTTCTCATCGTCGAACCTGACAGTGCCATACTCATCATGAAACCACTGACCCTTCAGTCCCAGGGGGATACGGACCATGTTCTGAGACAGTAGCTGTAGTGGGGCGGCACCGCTGGGCTCACTGTGTTTTTCCTTCATTCTCTTGTACTTAGCTAATAATGCCCTGCCCTTGGCAGCCAGGCGGCGGGCGGAGGCTTCAGTCCTGGGTACAGGCTCCCCCCAGGCAGCAGCAGCCAGGGCTAGTCTGGTTGGCTTCCCATTGGGTTTAGTCAGTGGAGGTAGTTTCTCTACGCCGTAGAACCTGCTCAGGAAACTCCCCTTCCTCCGGTAGTCATCTGGAGTCTTGGGCGTACCCTTGACCCCAGGCTTCAGGTGTGAGCCTGTTGCTCGGTTATACTTATCACGTCCCTTCTGACTGAGACCGCCCTCTGGATTGCGGTCTTCCTTGTGCAGTCTGACTTTCTTATTCTTCACTGTTATCCTCCTCTATATACTTAACCAGAGCCTCGTAGCCCTGTTCGGCATAGCAGAAGTCATTGAGCATGGTGACCATGCTGTTGATATCCTCAGCCTCCTCCCCAGGTACCTCGGCATTCTCCTCGTCTCTGACTGGGAACCAGAGCTTACAGTATCCACCTGGCTCTACTGGATTGGGCGGCTTCAGCCCTATCAGTTCACAGTAGCCTGCCTGCGTGTAGAAGGCACAGCTGCTGCACATGAAACCCTGGTCTGCCACTGGATTATCGTCTGCTGTCACGTAGAGGAGCACATTGCCCTCCTCGTTCCAGACCACCTGTTTACCATAGGTGCGGCGCTCGTTGAGCAGCACATCGTAGGCTATGTCTGGATTGTCCAGACACATGAAGAAGTACTTGGCAGTGGAGCACTGTTGGCCGCCGGCCGACAGACTGACGCGGGGCATACCAGTCAGGAAGGGGTGGTTGGTCAGTGCCAGACCAGTCAGTACTGTGCCTATATTGGCACCATCTGCCTTACTGGCAGTTTCGCGGGTTATCTCAGGGCTGCTGTAGCGATACCCATCCAGGTCATCATATTTCTCCTCAGAGAGCAGCTCGAAGGTGCCCCACAGTACGTCATCTTCCCTGTAGAGCCTGGTCAGATAGCCGCAGGCAGGCTGACTGCGGTCATGTCCTATGTATAGTGGAGGCTCGTAGCCGATGGTGTTCTGCTCGAAGTTCTCCTGCATCTCACTGAAGTCCTGCTCAGTGAAGGTGGTCTCACCGTACTGGGGATGCTCCCAGCTGCCGAGTATTGCCACAGGTACGTCTACTGTCACAGGTTCAGGGGTATCTGCGTATTTCTCCCTGGCAGTCTTGGGTAGTCCTGATTCCCAGCCATGTTGCTTGGCTATTCGCTTGATGTTCCTGCGTACCTCATCTGGATTGTCTGCATGACCTGCCAGATTCCAGGCATTGGTCACATCTGCTGCTGAGGAGATAGGGTATGACCTATGTGGGCCTGCGAAGGCACCCTTGATCTTACCTGTAGCGAGATCCTTCCGTGCCTTGGTATCCCAGTCACGGTTCTCCGCCAGCGCCTCTTTATAATTGTGTAGGTTCTTGCGCATATAAATAGTCGACTTTATCCCACACTAACAGTTACCTGTATCAGATGGTAGGCTATTGCTACTACTAATTGACTATGGCTAAGAAAGTATACAACTCACAACCCCTGACTCAGGAACAGAAGGACAGGGCTATCGCCTATCTGCAGATCAGTGTACCCAGTTTCGCAGATGCAGTCCTGCTGGCTAAGCATGCCCACTGGAATGTCAGGGGTCCTGTGTTCATGCAGCTGCATAAGCTGTTCGATAAGATCTATAATGAACTCAGCGATGCCCTGGATACACTGGCTGAGAGAATTCAACAGCTGGGCGGCTATACCAATGGACTGGCCTGGGAGATTAAGGATAAGACCATACTCAGCAATTTCTTCTCACCGGAGATGGTAGAGGAGGAGGTACGGGATGAGTATCCGCTGCTCTACGGAATGTCCCGGGCACTCAGTGAGCTGTCAGCTCATTGCTATGCGGCAGAGGCTGCCAGTCTGGATTTCGTTACCCAGGATATCTATATCGAGACAGGCAGAACCATAGACAAGTTCCTCTGGTTCCTGGAGGCCCATATACCTGATGGAGTTCCAGGCAGTGAGGGTTCGATTACTAATGATGAGGCGGAAGACATTGAGGAGGGCTTCGTTAGGGATGGCGAGAAAACTGAAGAATCTGACGCTGGCGGATTACCTGGCGGAACGAGCTCACCTGGAGCATAATCAGGTTAAGGATGTAGACCTGCAGGTGGAACCAGACGGTCTGCATGTGTCCTATAGGCTGGCTGGGAAGGACTACAGGTATCTGGTGGGGCGACTCTGGTCTGAGGTCACTACTGTCTATGACTCATTCGTGGCTGCCAGCATGCTCTCATCGGGATATATACCCATCGCCCTGCTGGATGGTGGATATCTGATAGTCAGTGCGGGGGGTGAGGAATATCAGGTGGAGGGCATGTCCTGTACCTGTAATGAGTACCTGAACAGGAGACCTGTGGTTCGCTGTAAGCATATCATCCTGCGGGACTACATGGAGAAGCTGCAGAAGCGTTCCCTGGAGTATCTGCTGGAGAGAGATGCCAGTGGACAGTCTATTGTGGTCAATCACAGGTATCACTCACGGTAGGCGGCACCAGTCTATTTCTGGACTGACTTGTCGGTTGGCTCCTGCCCATCCCTGGTGGTTGCCTTCTTCCTGGTGCGGGTCTGGGACGGCGCCGCCCCTACCGCTGGAGTCATGCCTGGCAGGTGAGGCTCATCGTAGCCCTGGTGATCACGGTCTGGTAGACCCATGACTGCCCTGATATGAGCGAAGTCGGTCTCATTGGTGGTATTGACAGCACCTATCTGGGTCAGTATTGAATAGACATCAGCAGTGGTCTTCTGATCCACGGGTCTGATGGGCTTACGCTGCATGTAGCCGAGTTCACCAGCATCAGGTACGGTGTTGACATCGAAGTTGTAGGCTATCAGCTGACGTACCACCTGGTCTATGAATGCACCCACAGTCACATCATATAGCGAGCCGATGAAGTGGTTGAATACCTCCCACTGGATGGCACTGGCGCCGCCCCCACCCAGCTGTCTGCCCTGCTCATGGAACAGGAGATTGGGTATATTGAGACCCAGCATCATGTTCTTATCGCAGAGGTCGATGGCATGGTTGAATGCCTCCCCGTAGTTATTACCTGTGGTCAGTGCACCTATCTCGATGGGATTATTGCGGGCATCGGTCTGGGTGAATACCAGGAAGCTGTCATGCTCTATCTCCTGTATCTCACGTGCCACTACCTCCTGCAGTGTCAGCATGCGGGTGCTGCCATCAGCATCAGTGGTGGCCTCCTGCGTGGTCTGGTTGGGTACCTTGACGTAGAGTAGGGGCATGGAATACCTATCCAGGGCATTACTCATGAGATCCATGAAGACCTCCTTGAAGAGATGGTAACGCATGATAGGGAAGAGGGGACTGTGACCGTAGGGGTTACCCTGGTCATGTCCTATCTTGGTGTAGAAGGCCTTGCTGCGTGGCAGTCTGGCATGGATGCCATGTGTGTCTGTGTTGATCTTCCGGGTATACTGGCTGGCAGGACGGGGTACCCAGATACCAGACTTGTAGCTGGAGTAGGTGACCCTCTCGCCATGGGTGAGTTGTCCGAAGTCATTGACGATGAAGAAGATCTGGATGGGATGGTACGGCATGATCTCATTGATCCAGACCTGCTTGCCGTTGGGCCCATCGCGGTACTGCCAGATCACCTCGCCGACTGAAAACCCACTCCACATGCTGGATATCAGTGCCGCCTCTATCCATCTATGCAGTCCCTGGGCTATATTGGCCCTGACGAAGTTCTGTATGTCCCTGTTGGGATGCACATAGTCTCCGATGGTGGCCAGCAGGTTCCTGGTGATGATATTGAACCCAGCCTGTATGGTGGGTTCTCTCTGGCGTGCCTCATCCCAGACAGCCAGCTGTTGCTGGGAGGGCTTGGTGGTGGCTCTGAAACTCTCTCCAATAGAGGTATAGGACATGGAGCGTCCGAATTGACCTAACCGAGGTGGGAACCTCCTATAGGTAGGTGAGGTTACTACAGGTGGTTGGGTAACTAGGTGCGAGACCTTGTTCTGCTCTTGGGGAGATTCGTCCATGATTTAGTGGAATGAGGGTGGTTTGATATTGTTGAACATGGATGGACTGTTCTCAGACTGGATACTCTGAAGTTCTTTCTTCATGTTCTCAGTCTCCTGCTGGTGTCTCTTCTCCTGCTGGCGGTTATGTTCATTGACCTCCTGGATCAGGGCTTCCTGCTCGAATTCATTCAGGTCTTGCCAGTCATGCCAGTTGACACC
>Ga0007839_1000230_pt1 | contig 9183 bp, 6 predicted proteins | sample CryBogCBE18Jul08_FD_56249 | JGI IMG/M metagenome (GOLD analysis project Ga0007839, IMG submission 56249) | Freshwater microbial communities from Crystal Bog, Wisconsin, USA - CBE18Jul08 | ecosystem: Environmental > Aquatic > Freshwater > Lake | place: Crystal Bog, Wisconsin, USA | collected...
ATGTTTTTCCTTGGTCATGATTGAGCAACCCTTTGACATTTTCATAAATAAAAACCTTTGGCTTGCATTCATCAACAACTCTAGCAAAGTCATAAAACAAGGTGCCTCTTGTATCCTCCAAGCCCAACCGATTTCCAACCATTGAAAACGCTTGGCATGGACTTCCCCCAACAAGGAGGTCTACTTTGTTTTTATATTTTTTAGCGCTAAATTTAGTGACATCATCATGCCAATCTTTTTCGTCAATTTTATAATTTGCGAAATAGCTTGTTTTGCAATTCTTATCAATATCACCGGCAAAAATAATTTTATGTCTTAGCTTTAACCGTTTTAGCGCCTGTTCGATTGCACCAATTCCACTAAATAAAGTCGCAACATTAATTTGGTTTTTTGGGGCCGAAAATTTTTTCTTTCTCCAGTCATCAGAAGGCTGGAGGTTTAGCGATATTTGATTTTTATCGGCTTTTGGTGCCGTTTTGCGCCCTTTGGTAATTGTACTCATCGAATCAATCAATTAATGTTATTTCCACTTTTTATGTATCATAATTACTATCTGAAGTTTTTTAGAATATAACACCTTAAGCTCATCAAGTGAGCCTTCAACATCCTTAATTATCACATGCAAGCCGCAAGTTCACAGCAATCTGTGATAAGTATGTCATACCCCAACCTCACCCAGTCTAATCATAAGGAATTAGAGGGGCTTATAGCTCAACTTAAAAACTCATTGTTGAATACTGAGAGACCCACTCTTGAAGGGGATGGCTGGCCAATTATTTCTCCAATTGTAAACATTGGTGGAGCATGCAGCAAAAAAATTCTTGCAATTGGGGGCGATAAAAGCAACCGCTATAAGCAACGTTGGAAAAATGTTTACTCGCTTGAAGAGGCAAGTATTTATCTGCTTGACTACTACGAATGCTGCAAACACATTACTAGATTAGGTGTTTTGCTCACCGATGTGTGGCGACCAAGTACTTTAATTCGATGGGGTCATATATATGAAATGTATGAAAGCATAGGGATACAGTCTGTAGCCCTTTTATACAGCGGCCATCAAATAACCCCCATAAGATGGCCATGGCGATAGATTCGCAAGATCTACTCAGTACTAGCCCAATCCTTCCAAGCCTCAACAATCATAACCATAGCCAGAGTATCTAGTTCGCAGTATCTGAGTAGCGCGTTCTTTATGCGCTTACGATCTTGATCAGTAAGATCTTCAAACTGCAGTCTTCCAAAAGCCATTGCAGCTGCCCCACCCTCTGCAATCTCTAGCTCTTCAGCATCTAATATTCCCTCACACTCCTCGCCTAGCATATCGTCAACTATGTTCTTTAGCTGACCATAGGGATCGGCCACTGTGCCACCCGCTAATTGCCACCACGTGAAGTCTTTTAGGTTCAAGCTCTGTATAGCCTCAGGGATTAATGCGTCTGCCCCATAAATAGGTTTCCGATATTTATCCTTGAGAAAATGTGATGTCCTAAGTACAGCTGGGAGCACTTTCTTGATGGAGGTTCTACCCTTGGTCTCGGGATGGAAATAAGTTCGCTTGGCAATCTCATTTAAATCCACCATTGAACGACTTCCATTTGTTGTAATTCCTGCAATGAAGAAGAGTAAGTCGTTGGCATCAGGAACTGCCGCAGATCGTTTCTGGAGTTGTGCTCCAATATGATTCAGGATGGTATTTTCATGGGCAGCCCATCTAAAGATAGTTCCGTCATCAACCTCTAATTGCTTTTTTAATTCTCTTACGAATTCAAAATTGGGAAACACTCCTGGTTCTGCGCAGATAAATTGGCCGACATGCTTGACTGCGCCGTCTTTTTCAATGATATGGTGAGAGAACTGAAAAGCAATAGATTCATAAGGTCGCATTCCTTTGAAAAAAGGTAATGCAGTAGTTGAGGTCTCAAAATCAATCATATGTAGTGGATATTTCCACTGTTTATGATGATTCTCGAATACGTTTTGATCAAAATAAAATCCGCCTAGATCATCCTCCTTGGGGATGCCATTACATTGAAGCCATTGTCTTTGGCTATTACTGAGGCCGTCTTTATCATTCTTTACTTTGAGATCCTCTTCAGTCACTTGCGAAAGCTTAAAGACTCTTTTTTCAATGAGCTTATCTTTTCCTCGAAAGTTCCAAATATCTAAAACAGTGCCTGCGTCAATCTCGCTCTCTGAAAGCTCTGTACCTTCAGTCATACACTCTAGATAGCCATTTTTGTAGCCATCTCCAGGATGAGATCTAAACTCACACTTTGCGCAACCTGAATGAATGACAGGGACAATCTTAATATCATCCTTATAAGATGTAGCCCAATCAGCAGCCAAGTTTGGCAAATAAGAGTGGCCGTCAGGAAACTGAATGCCATCCCGCATGACTATATCTACATACTGGTCTACATTAACTTTAGCCAAGAGAGAGTTATTTCGATCTACAAGCTGACTTGCGTCTGCTGAAACTACAACATCGATCGATCGACCATTACGTTTAACCTTAAATAGCTGATTTAACCCATCGACCGTTGCATCTACAGCTTTATCTGGCATCATCAAGAAACTAGCTACAGCTTTATCAGGAAATCTTTGATTTAACACAAACTTTTGGAATGCCACATCCTGTATGTAAGGAAGCATGCTAGAGAGAATTGGTGTCCGTACTCCCCCAATCTGGGGATCAGCTGAGTTATAAGACTTTGCTTTGACCTCAACGAGCTCAAAGCTATTTTGTCGCTTGATGAGCACATCCACCCTAATAAATAGATCATTGAAGCGAATTGCTGGCTCAAATAGAATTACATCTTCATTTTCTGCCAAATAAGCCAATGTCTTAGCCTCAGCTTCTGCATTATCTTTTGACTCAATCAGGACCCCGGTCGGAAATAAATACTTAGCAAATTCTCCAACCTGAAAGCCGCCATCAGCTAATGCTTGCAAGAAAGAATCTTCCTGCTTTAAATCACGGTAGTCCTTCTTATTTGTATAGAAAAGTTTGGTTGGGCACTCAACTGCTAATTTAAAACGAGATTTCGTTAAATAACGAGGGTTCATAATAAGCTGAGTTTTTGATCTATTAATTCAGATGCTTTTTCGGTTAGCACAAGACTAACCGCTAATCTAGCTCGTGATAGACCAACGAATAATCTTCTCTTGACGTTTTCTGTCCACGCATCAAAATCAATTTCAGTTAAGACAATAGCATCTGCACATTGCCCCTTAAATCTAAAGAGAGTATCTACAAATATTTGACCATCTGACCATTTAATGAAGCCCTGGCTATCGTACCCGGTAAATTTTTTCACCTTCAAGCCAGCCAACTCAGTTACGTTGCTAGAAAGTACTTTACTGGTAGCAATGCCTCTAAAGCTCAATACAGCAATGGACTCAATATCATATCCTTCGGCAATTAGATCTTTGATGGCGTTTTCAGTTGCTTCAATTTCCATCCCATCCTGATAGGGCTCAATATTGGGAATCATCCCAGCGTAACCATTACCTGCCTCTAGATGATCATCCGTTAATTCGAGGGCATTAATGAGATTAACCAAACGCTGCGGAGATCTGTAATTAATCGGCGAGGAAATTTTTACCCAATTCGGCCAGTTCGTTTGCCACCTTCCATATAAATCTTGAGATGGATCTTCCAGCCAAATAATTCGACCATCCTCTTTAACTATTGTGATTAAGGCATCAGCCCAACTCCTCTCAAAGTCTTGCCCCTCATCTACAACTAAAACATCCAGCTGTTCCTTTAAAAGAGAAATATTTTCAACCAAATATTGAGCAAGTCGTGGGAATACTCCCTCCTTTTGATAATTTATTTCTTGCCTAAGTTGCTTGGAAAGTAGGTCTGCAAGCTCATGAAAGGTCATACAGTTATTAGGCTCAGGTGCTGATAGCTTCATAGCATCAACTAAAGGTCTGTTAAAACATATATACATAGCAGTTTTGTTGTTAGCTTTTGCCAGCCTAAGCTCCTTAAGTGCTAACTGAGTTTTTCCGGAACCTGCAGTGCCCTGAACCCATAAACGAAATGGGGCAAACTCAAGTCTCTCAGCCCATTCTGATAAGCCGCTAGAAAGTCTAGTTGTCATTTCCTTAGCTGAATGACCAAGCAACCCCATTTGCGGTACAACGTTTGCCATTTCCGACAAAAATTCCTGTATTGTTAAGGCGTCAGCCACATCTCCACCTGCTGGAATTGGATTATCTTCAAGAATTTTATGGATAATCTCGGGCAAATATTTTGCTTCAGTGGAATCCACTATCCTCCCCAATGCAAGATTCGCAGGTATTTCACCTTTAATCTTGGCGGTAGGTAAATAAAGCAAATGCTCAATTTGCAAAGACTGCCCCTTGTGCCGTCTTGAAAATTCTTGCCTAAGGGATTGGATGTTACGAGCAACTTGACTATGTATTTTCTTTTCTTTCCGCTTACCCTCGGAACCAATGTAGAGGGCAACCAGTTCGCCACGTATATTTCTTTCTATTGCCGTTTCTTTCTGTTCGATTGCTAGAATTTTTCCATAGGGATTAATAATTAAAAAGTCTATTTCCCCATAAACAGCTGCGTCATCCTCAATCCTGGTCCAATGAACTCCATGAAAAATACAATATTGATCTGAGAGCTCTTCTTTTAGGGTAAGTAAAGTAGCTAACTCGCCACTAAATCGGCGATGATTTTCTACAACATCAAAATCTTGAGGAAAAATACGTGCCATAAAGGGTAATTTAGTTATATTTAGATATGAATTTCGATACTAAAATAGTACTCTAAATACCAACACTGCCAATGGAAAGGTGATGGGGATGTCAGTAGATTTATACGATGAGGTCTATAAGAGGTTTTATCAGCGCTCTTATCGCAACGCCGATGATTGGCACCTTTTGGAAATAACCCAATTGGCTCATGATCTTGTTCGAAATCTATATAAAATTCAGATTAAAAGCTCTATTTCTCAAGACGATCTTGATGATGCGCTCAATACGGCGCAAAATTTACTGAACTTAGAAAAATCATATGGCGGATTTGGAATACTCCTTTCGCGAAGACTGATTATTGCCCTTGAAGATAATGACTTTGAAATTAAGGTGCCTAAACATAAGATGTCATCGTGGCTTGAAGAGGAAGATCACTGGGGCACCTTATATGTTTTAACCGCCAAAAGTCGACCTGGACAATGTAAGTTAGGGGTAACGCAAGGAAATCTAGAGGAAAGAATAAGCAAGTATCAATACAGGCATCATTACTCAGTCGAGCTATATTTTTCCCGAGCTGATATTTCAACGCCATTTCGTCATGAAGAGGCTATAACCAAAAAATTTCTTAGTCATAAAAACTCAAATAATGCTGAAGGTGAATCTAATGAATGGTTTTTCTTAGATCCCAATATTCTTAAAAAAGAAATAGAGGGTATAAAAATATAAATGCTCCCATTTTTTTCGAAAAAAATTATTTAAATCTTAGTAACCAATTAATCTAGCGTAGTTTGCCTTTCTTGATGACTTAATGACGGGATTTTCGCTATAACCGGATATCAAGATTCTTTGTCTAACCCTAAGAGAGATCGATGACCTTGTTTCAAAGGATGCATAGGGAATAAAGTATTCATTTCCGCTTACATCTCTTGCATAGGCATAGGTCGGTTTCGTTGAATAGATCTCAACAATAATTTCATCGTTCTCTAGAGGTTGGCTACTTTGGTGAATAGCTGGAACCACTTCATGCTGTACTGGAGGTTCATTATAAGAAGAAAGAAAGTCTTCCAAATATTTTTTGAGTTGATTTGTATCCTCAACCAAAAGTTTATCAACGCACTGGCGATGAATTGTGTAGTTTATCTCCTCTAATATTTTATTTGCTTCAGATTTTATAGGCCCCCTAACTACGCTCAACTCAATATTGCAGTACTTTATTAGTCTAGCAGCCTCGAGCAAATCTTTTTGTCTTTGCTGTGAATCATGCCTAGTAGACTCATGTATGCGTCTTAAAGATCCCGCTCTGGAAACAGCAAATGTTTCTTGAAGATATCCAGGCAGCTTCGTCCATATGCTAGTAAAATCTAATGCTTCCTGATTTTTGTTATTCCATGATAATGATTTGAAGTAAGTAAGAAACACTTCTTTTAAAAGACGTAGTTCATGAGTGGTAGTCAAATCTTTGCCAGTAGAAACAGCCATGCAAAAATCTTCGACAAATGGCTTCAACACTAATTCTGCCAAATCAAATGATCTATCACATAAATAGAGATTTGAAAGTAAATGCGCTGACAGTATTGAATCGGGGGAAATTTCATAAGCTTTTTTTGCATAATTCATAGCACCACTCTGATCATGCATTAAACTTCGAGAGTAGCCTCTAATGCGATAGTAATCAGAAAATCTTTTATACTCAGCCTCTTCTGAAGTTAACTTAAGATCAATTTTAGCTATTATCTCCTGGGCTCTTTCATCCAAAGTGTGAGCAAAATTCGGTCTGTAGTGCTTTACCCATAGTCTTGATAATTCCTTAAAGTTATTGACGAAACTTGCCGGTGTCTTATCTTCAAAACTTGTGAGTCCGATCAACCCCTCTCTCTGCAATGCTTGCGATTGCATAATTTGATTAAATTTTATGGAATACTCTGACCTATATGCGTAACTTAGGGGATTACTTGCCAAGAGATCTCTAACTGATGTAGAAATCTTAAGACCCTCCCCAGACTCGTTCTGAAGCCTCTCGATTAAAGATGTTTTCATTAGCTTAGAAATTATTTCAGCTACCGAGTCCGAGCTAAGACCAGTTAATTCAACAATTATTTGCTTGTTAGCTAAATCAACAATAAAGATTGATTCAAGAACCTTTTTTTGGTCAGTGGTTAATGCATTAATTAAAACTTTGAATGAATAGGATAAGATCTGATCCTTGGCAACAGTGGTTGACTCTTCAATAGAGAACCCTAAATTGTATTTGTCTACAATCAACTTAAGAGCCAAAGGGTTTCCAGAGCAAGAATTGACAATCTTCATTAAGGTTAAATCGTTCGGCTCTTGAGCAGCTGTTGCTATGAAATATTTACGAGCCAGATCTTTTATTGCAGCATCAGTTAAACCAGGTAGAGGAGAATTCTTTGCGCTATCAATTGAAATTCTACTTGTAACTAAAACTTTCCAATTAGACGGCAGCTCATCTACAAAACTTTCATAGCTTTGTGGATCCTCTATTAAAAGATCTTCGAGATTATCCAAGATAATTAATAAGCTATCCCTAGCGAGCAACTCTTTGAGTGAATCAAAAGAAATATTCTCTAAATCATAAAGTGAAGCAACTTCTTTTAAAAAAAGATTTTCCAAGCCTTCAGAAGAAAAAGCATCATTCTTTACTATGCCATCAACCGTCAAATACTCTTTTTTAAAAGATAAATAAACTATTCCGTCTAATTTTCCTTTAAATAGGTATGGGTCTTTAAGTTTTCTGGCGATCTCAATTGCTAACGATGTTTTACCAACTCCTCCAGGACCCACCAAGGCGATTGTATTATTACGCCCGCCAAGAATTTCTTTGATTGTTGACTCAATTTCTTTTGTTCTGCCAATTAAGCCTGTTTTATCAAACTGCTCATCAGCCGGTAAATTATTTACTACCTCCTGCATTGTGAGCTTTTCAAGCCACTCATCGGGGGGATCGCTAATTTGTCCTGACTCAGCACAGGCCAGTGCCTCATAAGGTTCTTTGATGCCAAGCAATTGAAATCTAGGATCAGCCGCAAAAGCTGATGCTCTGTACCAATAATAAACAAAAAAGTCTCTAACTGTATGTGCACAAGCATTTCTAATTGTTGCCAACTCTATGAGATCCGATAAATTTTTTAATTGCTTAGTCAAAGCCTGAACTTGATCATCTGAATGATTTTGAGTAAACATTTGTAAAACATCGCCGAACATTAAGTTCTCAATATTCTCAATTCGATCGTTCCTTTTTTTTACAAAATCTACGATCCCACGTTCAATTGCGTAAATCAGCATGAAGGTTTTTCTTCTATCAATTTCAAGATTACTCATGTTCAATTTTCTCAGTTGATTTAAACGATATTCTTATAAATAATTATGCTCTAGGATTGTTAATTGTTAGCTTTCCCACTCCCCCGTCTCCTCCATCCTCTCCGCGTCCTTGGGACATATTGGAGGCCCTAGATTTAGGTGCCTTTTGAGCATGACTACCTCATAACCGCATTTAGAGCACCTTGCACCCGGTCTTTTGGGTGCTTTTTGTAGGGTTCTGATGGGTAGACTTAATCTTCCATGCGGGAAATTTCCTAGCTTTTCAGTGATTGTCATCAATTCTTGCTTAAGCCCCTCCCCAGCACTTGCGCTTCTCATCGGCCCTGTTAGCCCTACGTCCTTGGCAATTTTTTTAAAACTTTCCCCATGACCACTCTCGCAGTCATCTACAGCATGGACTAATTCATGGACTAGGGTGTCCAAGAAATCAAATGGTGTTTGGAGGTGCGGGGCAATAAAGATTTGGTTTACACCATCTTCAGCTGATTTGGTTGACCAGCACTGTCCTAGATGTCGCCCTTTTCCACCGGTGCTTGGAAATCCTACGGATACCTTTACAACGGGGACCGAGTAGCCCATTCTCTCAAAGAGGGGTCTAATTTCCTCTATAGCTGCCATTAGCCACTGCTCTCGATTAGCTTGACTCATCTTTTGACCTAGTGAGTTAGCTTGCTGCGGCTTTCGGCCATACGCATGAACTCTAGATTCATAGACTTGGATTTCTTGAATTCCCAATCTTTGGGAAAGGCAATTTCATCCTTGCTCCAACCGTGAACCCTTGCCTCGTCTTTGCTTTCGACTTCATCATCGGTAGCGGCAATCACAATATGCTCTTGGTCGGTTAACTTTTGCTTTTTGGTTTTCGCCTTATTCTTATTGCTGGTATTGGGGCTTAAGTGAATGAAATCTAACCAGTAAACCCTAAAGCTTGGGCCAAAAACCTGGTCGACCAGCATGGCATCGGTATTGTTGGGATTGTCTTCATTAACGAGCATGATCTTCAGACCTCGCTCAGCCAAGAATTGCAAGTAGTTTCTAGCCTCATCATGGCTATTAAAGCCAATGCTAATGAGATCATTGCTCTCACTCAGCTTGCTTTGGTCATGCAGATCAAATATGAACTGACCA
>Ga0007839_1000237_pt1 | contig 9019 bp, 8 predicted proteins | sample CryBogCBE18Jul08_FD_56249 | JGI IMG/M metagenome (GOLD analysis project Ga0007839, IMG submission 56249) | Freshwater microbial communities from Crystal Bog, Wisconsin, USA - CBE18Jul08 | ecosystem: Environmental > Aquatic > Freshwater > Lake | place: Crystal Bog, Wisconsin, USA | collected...
GGTAATCGTGTTACCACTGATCGTTGCAGGGCCACTTTTAACCGTAACAGCTACGGTCAGTCCGCTTGATGCAGTAGGAGGCGTGATTGAAAAAGATGAAGCTCCAGGCGTCTTGGATGCTATCGTGGCAAACGGGGTAATCGTCTGGGTCAAAAAAGTAGACCAAGAAAAACTATTTGGCGGATTAGGAGCCGCAGCACCTCCTGTTTCTGAGTAAAAATTAATATCTGATACTATTGCCAAGTAACTACTCGGAGTTGGAATTAGCCCGGAACCAGAACCTAGATTTGTTAAAACTCTTGAAGTAGTGTTAATGCTTCCAGACCCCTGATAAGTTCCACCATAATAATATAAAAGTCCTCTGACTCCAAGAGACAAGTCAGAAGAGTTAGAAACATTATCTATGCAAGATACAAAACTGCGTCCAATGACGGATGCAATATTAGAAGGCGTATAAAATAAAATGTTTGCATTCCGTTTTCTAATAGAACAATAAGCACCCGTTGGACTTAAATTTTGATAATTTACTATAAATATATTGTATCCAGCATTTAGATTTAGGGTAAGAGTTCCAGTAAAACGGTTACTGACATATCCATTTGTTCCAAAAGAACTGCCGTTTAATGAATATTCAAAGACGTCATCAGCAGTTACATCGAAAATATATGATCCAGATGCAGGAGCATATATATATGTTGGGAATAAACAGGAAAATAATGTATTTCCTGTAAATGTTACATTTACACTCATGCCTTATGCGCTCGAGGGTCTTTGATGACAGTCAGATTCATGACTTTACTGGACTGATGCTTGCGCCGCCGAAGCTCCGCTACTTGCCGTCAGGCTTTTCGTTAGTCCGTAACTAATCCATGCCCGAGGGTCACTTTGCGATGATTCCGTAGAAAGCCCAATTAAACGGCATCGAATTGCAAAATTGGCACTTGAAGGGGCCGCCGCATTGTTCCCAGACCATATTCCATAAAGTTGTTGATCCAATCGAATAGAGGAAACACCCGAATCCATTACCCGAGAGATGCCAATTCCAAAACTGTGAGTCACCATATCTTTGGTCATTACAATCGGTTGCACAAAGACAGGTGAACCCGTGTTCCAAGTAACGGCAAGCCCTCCAGATTCTGTATAGTTCCCGATTTCCACCACCAGGTTGTAGCTTAACCCGCAATTCGCCAGCAAAGCTTGTAACGTAACACCCCAGTCGATTGAAAGAGTTCGACCCAACGACAACATGGAACTATTGACGGGAACATTCCAAAGCTCCCGATCAAAATCTGACCCATTCAACAGACTTACAGGACGATTTGGAAACTGATTGTCAAGGTATCCGTAAGCGCCTGCCGGAGAAGCATTCCCAAGGTAACCAATAACTTCATTGACGATTGCAAGTTGATACGTCACGGCAGTTGCCGATGGGTTTTGCACCACTCCTGCCGTTGTTGTCGGAAGAATTGCAGCAACCGAATTGACTGTATTGGTAATCGTTGAAAGCTGATCCGTGAGTCCTGTAACTTGCGATGCTGTGATCTTTATGTCTCCCACAAAAGCACTTTTCGGGCCCGCTGTTGAAATAACTGCCACGACTTGACCGCTAGTGACCACGGAAGGAAATGTCAGTTGAACCGTGTTGGAACTGACAATGGCGTGATAGTCGGAACCATTCACTAAAATGGCACCGGTCGCATTGTTCCGAAGTGTCAGGTGCAGGTTTGGAGTTCCGAGATTATGCGTGATACTGTAAACGCTGGAATTATTGTCCCCAATGGAAATTGTATAAAATTGTTGCCCTGTAATGATCTGGTTCGGATCATACGAAAGGTAACTTGAAGGCCCGGGAGGAACTGCCCAATTAATTGTACTAGCAGCCTCAAGCCCGGACCAATTAATGGGACGTTGCAAAGAAATCTTTTGCCGGAAAAGCGTGACCGTTTGCCTCAATGACGTATCACCGCTGTTTTGGCCATCGGGTAAGATATCCGCCTCAACTTCCAAGTAAAGATCACTGATGGTGTCAGCAACCCTTAACGCTTCGTAACATCCCGAGGTGTTGAGATCAAGTACCAGTGTATTATCCCCCGGTGGCGCCGAAATTACCGAAACCCCCAATAAAGGTTGGTCAATTCCAGAAAAAGCCAGGCCGTCGAACGAAATAGTGGCAACTGAAGCTTGCGATGTCGTCACGCTGACGGTTTGCCCCGTACCAGTGAACAAAGCGTTGATTGCAGAAGCAATTTCTGTTGTTCCCGAAGTGACGGAAAGCGCCGTGGTTTGCAATGATCCAAAAGTCAAAACATAGGAACCACGAAATGCTGCCGGGATCGTGAGATTCTGAATGGTGGGATAGGTAAAGACACCATTGGTTTCCGTGCTTCCTTGTTGAATTTTTACAACGCTTGGAGCAGGAGGAATAATTGGCGACCAGACATTTGTTGCCGCCAACGGCGCTTGCACTAATGTTATTTCATGTTCATAAATATCAGAAAGTTGAGATGTTCTGACTCTAATCAAACTGACGGGATCTAGATCAGAATTGCCGACGATCGTATGCAACCCTTTGTCACTAAAAGTAATAATGAACGCCGCATTGTCGGATCGAACCTGACACGTCAACCCAGACGTGAGAACAGCATTGATTGCGGATTGCAGATCCGTGGCGGTGACGGAATACGGAATCGACCCTGTCGTTACAGATCCAATTCTCAAACTAAAATTCCCACCCCAGGGAGAAGCATCACTCCTTCCTATTGCTGCCCGCATCCCGGATACATTTGGGAAAGTTTCAACTGTTGCCCCCGCAGATGTTTGCGTAAAGCGAAGTGAAAGAGAAATCGCTTCTCCCCCGGTCAATGTCGGAAAAGTAAAATTAGTACCCCCAACCTTGGTTTTGACGGTTCGGGTAGTTAGATCGCTATAAAGTAGGAACGAAGTGGCCACGATTGTCCACTCATGTCAAAAACTAGTTTTGAGGAATGTCCGATTGATCGATTTCCTTAGGAAATCCAAAATACGCAGGTTCAAAAATCAAAACACTAAACGGCCAGGGCGCTTCTAATAATGCCGGAATTGGAGGCGCCGGGGTCGTGATATTGTTATTTGTAGTGTTGGCCATAAATTAACACGTCCAGAATTTTCCGGCAGTTTTCACACTCATCAATTCTTTATCGATTGCAGCTTGTGCAGAAGAACTAACATTATTGTTTCCGCTGCTGGTCACCGAATTTACAAAATCCGAATAGGGGCCAGTGTACACAGGAATCGGGGGTAACGGTTTGACCGTATCTACCACATTTTGCGAAGCGTAGAGCATGTTGTAGAAAACCTGATGAGAAGCGTAAAAACTCCAACTTCCGTCAGGCTGAACAGTCTCTTCCGTGGAAGCCGGTGACAAAAAATATCCCGTGCAAATTAAAATTTGATCTTCTGAAGTATCCACCGACCCTTCCCCTTGCAATGCCGCAAGAATTCGCTCCGCAGCGCTCACTTGTTGTTGAGTTTTTAAATTATCGGTTACCAAAACCCTTCCTCGCGTTCCGTAACGTCGAAGCGCCGAAACATTGAACGTCGGCACATAGCTGACAACATTATTTTCGACCTGCAAGGTTCCATTAACGGCGGCTCGCGCCATTGCTACATAAATATCAACCGAAAGCAACCGACGCCTTGAGACAGGATTGTCTTTTTGAGCAATAGATCCGGTGTTTTGATTGGTTTCAAAACTTGTGTCTTTCATTGCCCCGAGATTTTTAAAAAACTCAGGAATCTTTACCGTTGCGTCGGCTGCCGTGAGATCTTGAAATTTATTTGCAATCAGTTCGGGAAAATCCGTAAGCCCAAACGGAACAAGTATTTTGGTTTTGGGGTCAAACACTGAGACCGTAGGGTCAATTCCATTGATAAAACCTGCCCGAACCGTGATTTTCCAATTTTTACCCACCGAATCCCATTGGGCGGTAGTCATCCAAGGATGAATAATTGGAGCGCGGGCCGTCAACGCATTGATCAAATACCCATCAACGGTTTGTTTAATCTGGCAATTTGAACCAGCCAAAGGCCGGGCTTGAGAAAGAAATTCCAAAATTCCATTGATCTGGGAAGCTCGAAAATTCATTGCGCCCAAAAAAAATGCCTTCCAAGCCCAGTTGTTGGCTTGATCCATTGGTGACCCAAATTGTGGTATGTCATCTGATACAGTTGCGGGGTTCCTTTTTCTTTTTTAATCAATGCCAACGGGTGCCAGGCAATAAAAGGGTCCAAAACAGGTGGCCAATCATTTATCGAAAGAATTTCGGATTTAATAATACTACCATCTGATTTTATAGTTGTTTTCAATGCAATCCAGTTCCGATTTTCTGAATCATATTGCCCCGAAAAACTTAATTTAGGAATGCCTTTTGGAACTAAATTCCCAGTAGCATCAACCCCGCTCATCGGGACTCCTCCAATCGTGGGTTCTATTTGATTTATATACCCAACATCAATCGTGAGTAGTTTTTGATCGAGCGAACATCGAAAGGGGTGTTTCCATGAAAAAAAAGCAGGATCAAAACTGATTACAAAACCTTTCGGGGTATGAGTGATGCGAGTATTGGAACCAGCTTGAGGACGCAGTCCGGCCACACAATCACGAAGTTGATTCCAAAGCTTTGCAGTAAATACATCTCCAGGGGAAACTTTTGGGGGAAGAACAATCATAACTTACTTTTTTTTGATAAATAAATTAAATTGCTGGCTTGTATATTTTGGAATTCCACCCGCCAGCACCTGAAAGCTGCCACTGCTCTGATACTTCAAACACGCCCGCACGGGAATTAATCTTTGGCGCTAATTTTAACCAATTCCTTGATGGCAAAACAGGAATTGAAATCAAATCATAGACAGGTCCCGAAATCTTGCCAATGTTATCAAAAAGCCCATTAATACTAACTAAATCAGTAACTGTTTGGTTTTTTCTAAAAATGGCAGTCATTGACAAATAACTGGTCACTCCATAAAGAGGATTACTCATTGACGCCGACGTAGAAGAAGGATTTTGGATGTTTGATTGTGATGTTGTCGACGGCATCACGCGTGGAAATTGTTGAGTAGAACTATCATACCCGTATTTTGCCGCTATTCCAGAAGAGCCATTCCAATTCGGGTGCGATTGGATCGGTTCTTCTTTCATCGAAAAATCAAGTTCTTCCGTTATCATTCCCCGAGCATCAGTTGACCGGTATTCTCCAACAATAAAACACCCGCTTTCATCGACAAAAAAATTGGAATCTTCGTAAGATGCAGCAAAGCTTTCCGCATTTGAAAAGTCGGGGGAACCAGGATTAATCGGGAAAACGTATTTTTCCGAGCCGGTAAATAAACCCGTTCGATCCAATGAAAAACTCCCTCCAATGGTTTGAAAGTTAGTCATTTTTTGATATTAATTCTCGCTTGGGCTTAAAACACTTAGTGCACTTGAACCGTAAATGTCTTCAATCCATCCCGAACCATATCCCGATAGCATCCATTCTTGTGCAATCTGATATGAATTACCACGCGTGGAAATCTTGGGGGCGAGGTAAAGCCATGTTCTTTCATCCCCAGCCGCCGGGTCAGTTAATTTGTGAAATGGAGGATCCGTAATAATCGTTCCTATATTTTCAAAAATATAGGAAGGAACATCGCTCATGGTCTTGATTTGTCGATAGGTACATGTAAAACTTAAAAAATCAATTGTCCCGTATACAGGCGACGGTTGTCCGCTTGCCAAAAGTTGCTTGAATGCTTTGAGATTATCATCCCAGGGATAATCGGTGATAATTGCATTGAAATCAGGATGCGAACCAATCGGATCTTGACGCGTTGAAAAATCCAATTCTTCAACCAATCCAATATCCTCACCTATGTTTTCGTCTGAAGCATTAATTACGGATTCGTATTCAAACTCTGCAATCCAATTTCCCGCTTCATCACCCGATCCAGTCGCCGAAACAAAAAGAGCATTTTGATACTTTTTATCAATTTCCTGATACGCTCCATTCATTGCAGCCTGATACGACGAAAAAAAAACTCGTTTTGTAATTCGTTTCAATCCGGTTCGATCAATCCTCCGACGTTCTCCAAGCAAAATCGTGCCATCAGGAAGTCCCATAATGTTAAAAAATCAAGGATAGGAAAATCTCATCACCGAATCGTTTGCCATGGTGATCCGTGGGGATTTCAAACCGTCGGCGATTTTCTGAAGAAGTCCGGTCTGCCGTTTATTTTCTTCCAGCAACGGGCCGCCCGGCATCGATGAGATCGAGGGCATCATGATTTTAGGCAATGCAGGCAGCCCCATCGAACTCAAATCAAACGATGGCATTGCGGGGGCCTCCAAGGACGGAATGGCGGGGGCCTCCAAGGACGGAATGGCGGGGGCTTCTAGGGAGGGCATCAAATCCATTTTCTGACTGAGAGCGCCTCCGCCTATGACCGCACTGATGTTCTGCAAAAATGAGTTGGATTTGAAAAGTTCGCTGGTTTGTTTTTTGTTCTCATCAAGCAACGGATCACCCTGACCACCGGCAAGCCCTCCTCCTCCGATCTTGCGGAGGCTGTCGGCAAAACTATTGGATCCTTTGCCAAATCCCATGGCCTCCTCATCTTCACCGCCGAGGTGTTTGAATTTCTTGGAAGATTCCTCCCGGGCTTTGGCAAGTTGTTCCTTGCTGGCGTCCGTGGCCGTGAAAGCCCCTTTCATCGGATCGACCAGGGCGCTCTTGAGGTACTCTCCCACCTGACCCAGCCCCTCGCTAATCAAGGCATTGGCGTCTCCTTTGCCCGCCTGGGCAAGCTGTTCGGCCCCATTGCCCTCGGCCTGAGTCTGCTTGAGGATGTCATCGAAGCTGTTGGCCTTGTACCCCTCGGTGCCGGTGAGTTTGTTCAGACCCGGGATCTTTCCCATCCCTTGCATGACCTGTTCGATCGCCGCCTGAAGACCGGCTTGGAAATAATCCAGCGGAGTCTTGAACATGTGGATTAGGAGCACCCCGAGGCGCTCAATGAGTCCTGCGACCACACCGACAAGACCGGAAATCAGCAAAGGGAGTTCTCCGATCAAATTCATCACTCCCTGGGCAAGACCTTCAAATACCTGACGCATCTGCTCATCAAAATCGGTTGAGAAATTCTCAAAAAACGACCCGATTTCTTCCCCGATGCCGGAAAGGTCGATGGAATTGCCAAGCTCCAGCAATGGCTCGATCGCGGCCATGATCGGTCCAGCCATGCCGATGAAAAGACCCGAGAGCTTCCCCCCGATATGCTCCAACTGGTCGTGGGCTTCCTTGAACAAGTAGGCATTCTCACCCATGAGCTTGGCCGTATTGGAGAGATCCCCCATGTTCTTGAAATCGGGATTCTGAAAGACCTGAAGCAGTTCACCCCCCGATTTTCCAAAGATCGCAATGGCAGCCCGAGCGCGGTCACTCTGATTGCCGATTCCCGCAATCGCTGTCCCAATATCACGGAATGCTTCTGCAGGAGCCTTACTGGCCTCGGCCTTGGGATCGAGATTGAGTTGGCGGAGCACCGGAGAGCCCCCCTTGGTGCTGGCTGACTCACTCAAATACTTCTGCATTTTGTTGACCGCAGGGCCGATCTTCTCGGCTTCGACGCCCGAGTCCTTGAAGAGACGACGCATCATCATCAGGTTCTCAACGGCGATGCCCGTGCGGTTCGACAGGTTGACCATCTCGTCACCCAGCTCGACGGCCCCGTTGATTCCGGCCATGATGCCGCCGATCGTGGTGAGCGCTGCGGTCACTTCGGCAATCGGTGCTAGGAGCGCCTTGAAATCCAAATGATCACCGATCTTGCCTGCCTGTTCGCTGAATGCTTTTAGCTCGCCCTTGCTCTTGTTGAGTTTGGAATCGAACGACCCGGTGATCAGGTCGAGGTAGAATTGGACGCCGGAACTCATAAAGATTTACTTCATCGGGAGGCCGGAGGCCGCCATCTGCTTTGCCTCAAGGTTTTTCAGGATCTTGACCATGTTCTTGATCTGGTTGTTCACCGCGTAATCGACGCGGCGTTGCATGTCCTTTACATGGCCCGCAAAGTTGACCTCGTTGCTGGCACGGAAAGCAATCCCCTTGGCCCCCACGCTCAAGGTCATGGTTCCGGGGGCGGCATGGCGCGAGATCCAGGCAGGGACGCGGATCTTGCCGAGCTTATTGGCCGCAGGAAGCCAGCCGCTGGCAAGGAATCCGACCATCTTTTTCTTTTGCTGGCGGTAAGCATTCAGAATGGAGGATTCAATGAGGAATCGTTCGTCTTTCGTTCCTTTGTTCAGTCTCCTTTCCACCCGTCCGGTCGATGCCTGACGAAAGGAACGGTGAACGGATGCCGGAGATCCAGACGTGGGAGTTCTTCTGCCAGCCGAACGCATGATCTTGGCAAGATCGTTAAGCACGGCTTGCTCTCCCCGTTTCTTGGAATCGCTTCCGGTCGTCATCTCTCCCTTGCCATCATTGGCCGCTGCATCCCATCCGCTCGGAGGAGTGACGGAGATGACCGATCGCAGGATACCGCGTGCTTGAGTCTTCATTGCCTCCGTCCGGGAGCGCTTGGAATCCCGCATGTAAGTCTCAAATGTTTTCAGGAACTTGTCCGTGTTGCGGGGTTGGATCGTTACAAAGGCCATGAGATTTCCGGGGTGTCTTCTTCTTCTGAAGGAATGTCAAAGTAGGAAGAAAGAGCATTCAGTTCCTCTAATTGGGCCTCCTTCGAGGGGCTCGGGTCCACCGTCCAGACGTCATGACTCCGCCAGCAGGCGTGCAGGTACTGAAGCAGACGCGCCAAGGGCATCCGCAGGATCTGGCGTTCAGGCCACCCCGTTTCCTTCGCAATGGTAAAAACCAGCGAGGCCGTGCGGGATGGCTCCCTCAGTTTCCCGGGGCGGTTTCCTTATTTGATCCGCTGCCGGGCTTCTCCTGGACATCGACCGTGGCTTCCGCAATCCCTGCCACGATACGTTCCACCACCGAAC
>Ga0007839_1000272_pt1 | contig 8404 bp, 16 predicted proteins | sample CryBogCBE18Jul08_FD_56249 | JGI IMG/M metagenome (GOLD analysis project Ga0007839, IMG submission 56249) | Freshwater microbial communities from Crystal Bog, Wisconsin, USA - CBE18Jul08 | ecosystem: Environmental > Aquatic > Freshwater > Lake | place: Crystal Bog, Wisconsin, USA | collected...
TCCCCCACCAGCTCTCCGTCGGCAGTCCATGAGCCCGAAGCATGGGCACCTAGGAACTGGACAAGATCCCATGGCAGATCAACGTCACGGCCAGCTCGGTTCCCGGCATAGAGATCACAGCAGGTGGCCCCCTTGGAGACCTTGGTGATCATGACCCGCTTCCCATCCATCTTTTCCTGCATGACCCAATCATGGTCATTGAGGAAACGCTTCACCTGACCGGCCTCCACCTCACTGGAGAGCTGCGGCTTGATCGTATCGATGATCAGAGTGCTCATTTTTCAAGAGACGCCGTTAAAGCGTTAATTGCTTGGGTATGCTGTTCGATCTTATCGGCCAATCTTTCGGCCAAATAATCCAAAGCCTGAACATGAATCAGCGCAGCCATCTCCGTTTCATAATTACCTCGGGGGAGACTTTTAAGTATTTCCGCCGCTTGGTGATAATACTGTTTTGCAGTTGATCCGGCCTGTTCCATCGCCACTTCACATCGAAAACTCATTTCCCACCTCCTGACATACGGATCGGCATCAGGACATGAGTCCAGCGGATCGGATTCTTCGGACCGTGATCCGGCAGCGTGAGCACCAGCGGATCCATCGGGGCCCCGGGGTAGTAGACCGCCTTGGCCGTCGGGATCGACTTGATCGCGTCACGGAGGAACTGGGCATTCACCGCCACATCCTCGACTCCCGGTGTCTCCACATCGACCTGGGCACTTCCTACCTCCGGCTCTTCCAGCTTGAAACTATCCTTCGAGATTACCAGCTTCGGCGTCTTGTCCTTGCCCGTGGTCACCGCGATAGCCAGGACAGAGGAGATTGCATCCGACCACTCATCAGGCGAGATCGTGACTGCAGGACGGGACGAGAAATCAGGGATCACCGCCCGATAGGTGGGGAATTTCCCCTCGACCAGGTTGACCTTCAGCCAGGCATTATCCCACCAGAAGTTGAGGGCACGATGATCGGCCACCAGCTTCACCACCTCCGCATCCGCATCAGCGGCGAGATCACGGATCACCGAGACCGCATCGGCAGGGATCAACGCCCCACCCTCTTTTCCCTCATTCAGGACCGAGGCCCCGAGTTCTTGGAGATCGCGTTCATAGATCGAGAGGCGGCGTCCATCGGTAGCCACCATGCGGACGAGCGACCCCTCCACCTCCAGCTTCAGCGACCGGAGCAGATAGCGCGACTCATCGCTGGAGATCGACTCCTGCACCCCCTTGATCATCCCTTCGAGGAAGCGACCGGCCACCTCCACCTTCAGTGACCCATCCTCCGGCACCATCGCTGGTTCCGAGTGGAACTCAGAGGCCGACATCGAGGAGAAGGTATAGACCGCCGAGCGACCCGAGACCTTCAGTCCCCGGGGCGATAGCTCCATCGAGACCTCAGAGTCCTGCAGGAGCTTTGATGCCTCCAGCAGCTTCTTGGCATTCACCAAACAGCTTCCCCCGATCGAGACAGCACAGGGGAACTGTGCCTTCATCCAGAAATCACCATTGGTGAAATCCAGCGTCAGATGCCCCTCCTCATCCGCCTCTAGGCGAACCGTATCAAGCACAGGAAGCTGATTGCCAGCCCGTGAGAGCTTGATCAGACGACCCATCCAGACCCGCAAGTCATTTGTTTTCAGTTTAAGTTTCACTTTTCTGCTCCTTTTTTTGGTTGTCGTTGTTGTTTGGTGGCCGTCTTTCCGGCCTGTCAGCAGCCTTCCCAATCGCACCGGGCCGCGCGGTGTTACCCATCCCGTCAGGATTGACTGAGAAATTCTTCTTGGGCGTGGTTTGCCCGATTCTTGACTCGGTTGTTGTTCCCCATCTGGGCCTCCGCATAGGAGAGCGAGGCCGTCTCCGATTTCTGGAAACGCCCTTTGGAGCCGAAATGCTCATTGGCCTCGCGGATCTGGATGTCCAGACGCTGCTTGCTTACCCCAATTCGGCGGGCGTAATCCGTCATCGAGAGCCCATCGAGAACGTCAGGGGTAAAAATCAGGCCGATTGCCCCCAGCCGCATGGCGATCACCATGCACCGAGCCATAGCATCACGCCGGCAAGGATCCACCACCTCCATCCCGAGCAACTCAGCGGCCTGCGCCTCCGAGAACTTCATACCCCGCTTCACCACCTTGAAATCCCGAGTAATCCACCCCAGAGCCGCCTTGAGCGCCTCCGCAGCACGCGAATCCTCCGTCACCGAGCAATGCCGAATCACCTCGATCAGGTCGCCCTGGTACTTCTCCCACAGGAGCGAGGCCAAATCATCACGATCCATGCGGGGATTCCGATCCGCTGCACGGAGGATCTTGGCCAGAATCATCGGACCATCCAGGTCATCTTCCATCTTCGGCCAATACGAAGAACTGGGGGACTCGTGATTCATCGGATTCCCTTGGCCTCCTGATTGCGGATCTCTCGGCGGAGCGCCTCAGAGCGCCGAGCCCGGTTAAGGCCCGAGACATAGCCTCCCCGCCGCCCAAAGAACGAGCACGCCTCAGACCACGACTCCCCGGTCTGATTCATGCGAGTCTGAACCTTTTCAGTAAAACTCAGCATGGGAGTTGAAGTCTTCATGAGCAGATGACCTCCTCCGCCGTGAGAGAGTTGGATGACTTGGGAAAACGGATCAGATCCGCTTCTGGGAAATCATTTTCCAGAGATTCCAGCTCATCGAGGAACGGATTGATGATCCGGGCCGGCGATAGTTTTCCTGACCGTGGGGACTCGAAGCAGTCAAAACAGACAAGCTCTCCTTCATTAGGGAGAAAATGTTCCTCCTCCACCCCGCAGATAGAACAGCACCGAGTGACAGCACTCATCGGCCACCTCCCTTGCGGATGAATTCCCAAGACAAGGCAGCAGTCACCGACGCCGCCAGCACAATGTAGAAATGCCCCAGATTCATGCGGCACCTCCCTTCGGCGGATAAACCGTGGACTGGATCTTCAGCCCAGTGCGTCGCTGAAGAGCGGCAAGCTCGTATCCCGTCTTGCGGGAATACCAATTCCAGAGGGCGGAAAAAAAACGCCTCATCGGAAAAAACGGGCCATCGCCCAGGCTAAAATTTCCGCTGCCTCCTGCCTTCCAACCCACAGGGTCAGAGCGATCACCGTGAGAGCCACCGGGATCATCGGGCACCTCCCGTAGCAATCCTTGCTACGTTTGACGAGTGGGATTTACTCCCTTTCTGCTGTAAGTTCTCTGTAAAAGAGCAACTTATGGTGACCCCGGGTGGAATCGAACCACCATCTAGAGTATATGGTTTTGCATTCATTTGTCTCATGCTTTCTCTGTAGGTTTGGATGTTTTTTTGCGTTTTTCGGTAGTATTTGCTACGCTTGTTACGCTAAAAACAGCGAAACATGGCCACGATTTACCGCCGAAAAGATTCCTCGTTCCTGTGGGTTCGATTGAAAAAAAAGGGCCGCTGGGTTGGCGAGCGAACGGAATGGAAAATCGGTGATCGAGCGGGTGAAAAAAAGGCCCGCCAATTTGCCGCCAAGAAGACCTTGGAAGAAATGGCTCAGGGAGTCCGAAATACGACGGGCAATTTTTCCGAATGGGTCGAGGGCTGGATCCTTGAGCAGCACGGCACCAAGAAAAACGCCACCTATGGTGTCTATTCCCAGCAATGGGGCAAACTTTCCGAATGGCTCAACCTTCGGGGATACCATCACCCCATGGATGTCACCCGTGAATCCCTCTCCGACTACAAGGAATGGCGCAAGCCCCGCGAGGGTGTCCGCCGCAAGGGAGCCGGGATGAACACGATCATTCCCGAGGTGAGAACCCTTGGCCGCGTCCTTCGTGAGGCCAAGACCCGGGGCTACTGCACCGAGATCGTGACCGAAAAACTCGGATGGCCGACCGAGGACCGCATCGAGTACGAACCCTGGACGGACGAGGAGATCCAGCTTGCCCTGACAAAAAGTGAAAAACTGCCCAAGGACATGCAGTGGCTTCGATGCGCCCTGATCCTTGGAACCTACCAAGCATCCCGCAGCGGTCAGATCCGAGCCCCACTCTCCGCCTTTGACTTCCAGCAAAAGATGATTTACTGGCCCAAGAGTGTCATGAAAGGCCAGCGACGGGACTGGGTTCAGCCGATGGATCCCCGAATGATTCCGCTTCTCAAGCCGATCGTCGATGAACGGAGAAAAGCCCGAAAAAGCACCCTTGCGGAACGCCCCGAACTTTACGCCCTGAAGACGCGCCGGTGGCTGGACTCGCGAGGTCTTGGCATCCCCAAGCAACTGCATGGCCTTCGCTCCACTTGGATCACCAAGGCGGCTCTCAGCGGAATCCCCGAGGCGGTTGCCATGGCTTTCGTTCATCATGCCGGGAGTGAGGTGCATCGGATCTATCAGAGGGTCAAGCCAGGGCAGACTGCCGAGTTCCTGCAGAAACTTTCTTTCGGGGAGTGACCGGGCGGGCATAAGCGTCCGCCATTCGGAAATCAGGGTTTGCGGCCATCCAGTCCATGGCCGCCTTCAGTGTCGTGCGACCGCATGGGACTTGAAAACCAGCGCGGCACATGGCCGAGACGTAGCCGTTGGAACGGCCCAGACGTTCAGCGAGTTGTGATTTGTTGAGGAGTTCCATCGATTTGAATGGTGAATTCAATAAACACTTTTTGATTATTCGTCAACCGAAATGTGTAAAAAATCGTTGCAACATTTGCAAAAGTGTCAAAGCAGGGCGAAAATTTCTAAGTGCCAAGAAAAGAGAATCCCAAAGCAGCGTTTCATACGTTGCGTATCGAACATGAGGTCTTTGAGAGAATGAAGTTTCGATCCCAAGAGCTTCGGATGTCCTCGGCCAAGTATGTTTCCAAGCTGATCATTGCCGACACCCTTGATCGGGCCACCCAGCCATTGATTGTCTATCCGAAAGGCTATTCCGGCCCCAAAATGAAGCTGACTCCTTTGGATAAATAAAACCTTTCTTCTTTCACAAGGTCTGCCTTTTGTTGCACTACTAAGGCATGATCACTCTTTATCGTAACGGGCAACAGGACGGGCCGTTCACGCTTGAGCAGGTCCGGGCACAGATCAAGGGAGGCGTTCTCTCCATGGGGGATCCTGCATGGATGGAGGGATGGAGTGACTGGAAAACCGTCCTCGATATCCCCGATCTCTTGGAAGCACCGGTTCCGAATTTTCCCACTGCCCCCGCCGAGCCGGTACAGCAGAAACTCAATATCTCGGGAACCTATTGCCCGAATTGCGGGAATCGGAACAGCTATCGAAAAACAGACGGGGTCGGATGCCTTGTCATGGGGATCCTGTTTGTTTCCCTTATTGGGATTTTCTTTCTCCCCTTCCTTCCCAAGTCCTGGCATTGCCGGTCTTGTGGGAATGTCTGGAAATAACTTTTTAGTCCTCTTCTTCCTCGAGCTCGATGTCGTTGTCGAGTTCGAGTTCTCCGTCAGCGAAATCTTTCGAAAGCTGAATCAACCCGAAAGCGTTCCCCCACTCCGTTTTGGCAAATTTCGTGGTGCCGCTCTCCTCATGTGAGACGACGATGAACCCGAGGTCGAAATGCTCACTCAGGATCTGGCGGGCCTTTTCCATCGCCTTGAGCCTGCCCTTGTGGTCCTCGGGAGTCGCTTCACTCATTTGTTCTTGTAGTGCCAGACAGGGGAAATATTCCTGCCGCAACGGATGCGAAATTGTTTTTTCTGCAATTTATTGGCATCCATAGCTTTTTCTAATCGATGCTGCATCGTGGATGTCGGAAGTTTCGCCAGAACAGCAAGCTCCCGGACATGCATCCATCCTTCGGGCACTTTATCGACTCCGCCGCTTGTCGCCATTGTTTTCATTAGGACTGAGAGCCATGCGTTGGCGGTCTTTTCGGCTGGAGGTTTCTTTTTCATGAATGAAATTAGGTTCTAATCTAAAAAGGCAAACGCCATCCGTGGTCTTCGTTCTCACTGGGCCCGGTGAACAGCCATACTTGTGATGCAGGATTCTTTCCTTCTCGGAATTCCCCGGCCACGATCCCCATCCCCCAGGCCATCGTCGCCCGGCGGCATAAGGCGTAAGTCATTTCCCGTTTGCGGGTGAGGGTTCCGACGCAATAGCCATAAGATGGCTTCATCGTGCGACCAGGAGCGGACATGGCGCGATGCGTGTGAGCAAAGACCACTTTCCCTCCATAAGCCTCACCCATATCCCTGGCACACGACTCGTTGTAGAATGTGCCGTGGGTAAACGTCAGATCGGCCCGCTTGTATTGCTGATAGATCCCATCGTATGGAATGATCCGTGTGCCGATCTTGGCGCAGCCGTCCTCGATGTGTTGGATTGCACGGTTGGATGCGTAGGCAATGACCGCATTGGGGGAAGATTGAAGGTGCCAGAGGCGGGCTTCATGGTTTCCGCAGAGGAAAACATCTGGGCGATATTCCCGCAGGAACATCAGTCCCCCGTCAATGTCCGGGGCGACCGGCTCGGCGCTGTCAGCATCGATGCCCCGGGCTCCGCTGCGGAATGCCGCCGTGTCGATGGCATCGCCAAGGTGAACGGTCAAATCATTTTGATTTCTGCGGATCCATTTGGCTTTGAAATCCAAAACGGCTTTTTTTGCCTCGGGACAAATGTGTTTCCCATGGGAGCACCCCACAGACATGAACCTTTTCCATTTGGAAACGATGGCAGCCATGGTTATTCAGTCAGGAAAAGATCCAGGTCGGCGTGGAGTTTCTCCACCGGGCCGTTGTTGAGCAGGATCCGGTCAAAGGTGAGCACCTGCTTTTCGGAGGAATGAGACTCCACCGGCGCGATCCCGGGGCGCTTGACCGCAATGATCGTGAACCCTGCCTGCTTGAGAGCCTCGGCTTCATTCTCAAAACGCATGTCATCGACCACGACCGAGTGGCCTTCCTGCAAATGGCGCGAAACCTTAGAGAGCAAGATCTTCCTCCAGATGTCCGTAGCGACAAGATCACGACCCCATTCGGTGCCCAATGTTTGCATCAAGTAGCGGGACGAACGACCTCCCACAAGATCACTTGGGGTCTCCTTGAGATTCCCATCGACCATCTCCACGGCTTCCATAAGACCGGCTCCGGCCTCGATGAGCAGACAGCGAATCATCCGCTTGATCGGAGAAGCAAAACGGAGTCGGCGAAATTTATGTTTCCCGACGAGATGGTCGGCTGCGGTGGATTTCCCGCTGCCAGCTAAACCGCAGAAAGCGATTAACTTGGGAGCCATTCCCCTACGGGCCGTGTCAATTCCATGAGTGAAGGAATAAATATGGAACTCAGGAAATCAGGAATGGATCATGAGGAGCGCTAACCCTCACGGCTTGTTTAATGCGCGGCCTGATCAGGACTCCCATCCAATTTGGAAGGGACGGCATTTTGGAGACCACTCACTCCAATCTAGTTTCCGGTTCACTTCCCCGGTAGATGATCCAAAGTTTTTTTGAGTTCCTGAGTTCCATATCAAAAAATCAACTGACCAGTGAAGCCTTGAGATTGGCCACGCGGTTGAGGAGGCCATGCAGGTCGTCGTGGACGACTTCCGAGGTGGTGGCTAAGAACTTGTAGCGGGCCGCGCATTGCGAAAGGAATGCCAGGGCGAGAGCCTGTTTGTTTGCCGAGGCCCATGCCGCTGAGAGCGTCTGGTCGCCGATCCTTCCATCGATCACCAGATGCGACCCCTCGAGGTCGTTGAGGGCGAGCTGGAGAAGGCGGACGCATGTCCCCTCCCCTTCATTGACCGCTTGCACAAAGAAAATCCAGTTCAGCGGAAAGGGCAGACGGGCGGCTACGCGGATCCAATAGTTTTCGGCATAGGTCTGGACGATCCAGTGAGTCGTGGCCGTCACGGTGCCGGTCTCATCTACCGGGAGGTCGTCATCCTGCTGATTTAATCCAGCAAAAGTGATTCCATGGGAGTCCGGGCGCTCGGAGCGGATGGTGACCCCGTCGTGCTCAAACTCGCACTCGGCTGGCAACACGATGGAGAGTCCTTTGCGAAAATCGGCAGAATAATTGCCGGCATTGGCCGAGACCAAAATGTCGGAGATTTTCATTGGTTTGGTAACGATGGGGTCGGGGGGGTGTTTTCTCCCCATATCTTTTGAGCCACTTTCCCAGCGCCCGAGGCAATAAAAACATCCCGCACGGCGTCGGTCAGGTTCCGAGGCATGTCGTAATCGCCCCCATGCCCATGAGCCCAGAGGCTATAGATCAATGCGGCCAAAAACGTGACGCAGGTCGTGATACCCACGATAAAAAAAATCAACCGAGCCATCGACTCGGGCGTCCCTTCCTCAAAATACGATTTGAGTCCTGAAAACATTAAAATGGCAGGTGCGGCGTGAATTCCGCCAAGAACCGAAGGGCCCAGCGACCGATGGAAAAACCAAATGAGAAACCTGCGACAA
>Ga0007839_1000281_pt1 | contig 8323 bp, 8 predicted proteins | sample CryBogCBE18Jul08_FD_56249 | JGI IMG/M metagenome (GOLD analysis project Ga0007839, IMG submission 56249) | Freshwater microbial communities from Crystal Bog, Wisconsin, USA - CBE18Jul08 | ecosystem: Environmental > Aquatic > Freshwater > Lake | place: Crystal Bog, Wisconsin, USA | collected...
GCCCGCATACGGCACGCTCGCCGCGGGCGACTGCTACCTCTTTGGCTCCAGCTGCTCTGGTGACACGACCATCAGCTTGTACAACTCGCAGGGCGTCCTCCTCGCCTACAACGACGACGGCGACCCGACCACGGGGTGCGGCCTGTGCAGCTACACGACGTACACGGACACGACCGGGACCGCGACGAGCGTCACCGTGACCACGGCGTGCAACGACCCGCAGCAGTCGTGCTCGGCCGTGACGGTGTACACGGTGGAGGTTGTCCCGCCGTCGCAGCACTCACAGGGCAGCGACACGCCGCCGCCGCCGCTGCCTCCTCGCGCGGCTGCCGCGCCGGCGAGCTCGTCGTCGTCGCTGTCCAACGCGCTGTTGATAGGCCTGCTGGTCGTGGCCGCAGTGGGGACGCTGGTCACGCTCTTCACGCTCATCCTCTCGGTCCATAAAAGGACCTAGGCCTCTGTATAAATCCAGCAGGCAAGACACCTCTGCATGCGGACCGTGACGTGCACCACGGAGGCGGGCTTCAGCGTGAGCTCGAACCACAGGTGCTGCGCGGAGCGCCTGATGCTGCGCGCGCTGTGCCGTCGAGCCAGGGTGTGCGGCGCGCAGCGCCACGCGGTGGCGCGCTGGGTGGTGCGCCACGCGGGAGCCTTCACGGTGGCCCGCCGCTCGGCCGACGGCGCGGCGGTGGTGTCGCTTCCGTGCGTGCTGTGCCGCCGGGCGCTGGACGGCTGTTTGATCCGCTGGACGGCGACAACGCGCGAGGGGCTGACTGTGAACGAGGAGACGGCGCCGCCGTCGGTGCCGACGAGCAGACAGGCCAGGTTTTTGTTTTAATTCAGTTCATGAGCGCGCGTCGTCCCCCGTCATGTACCCCACGGACGACTGCGCGGACGTCCTCGGCACGCCTCCGGCCACGCCCGCGGGGCCAGCCGCCGCAGCGGCGGCGGATGACACCATGACCTACCTGCGCGGCGCCGTGGCCGCGATGCGCTCCGAGGTGACCAGGTGCACGGCGACGCTCGAGACCCTGAGGGAGACGGTGCTGGCGCTGCGCGCTGAGCCGCCCGCCGGGCCGCCGGCGAAGAGGAGGCGCCGCGCGACGCCGCGGGCCGACTCTGCGCCGCGCACGGTGGACAGGGAGCTCGTCGCGCTCAAGGCGCGCCGCTTCGAGGACGCCTCGGGCGCCATGCAGTGCACGCTGCGCGTCCTCTTCTTCCACGAGGACGCCTTCTACGCCATGGTGCTGGCCGACTCGGTGTCGCCCGAGCTGGGCTGGGCCGCGCGCCTCGACACGCCCGTGGAGACGCAGGGGCTGCTGCGGCTCTCCGCCCCCGAGGAGGCGGCGCGCTCGCTGCGCTGCGCAGCCTACACGGATGTCTTCCGGGCCGCCGTCGAGCCCGCCGTCGCGGGCGGCCCGCTCGTGCGCGTGCTCTACGCGTTCAAGGAGCTGCCGCTCCGCGACGGCCGCCACGTGCGCTTCCCCATGCCGCGGCGCTCCGTCTTCGCGGGCCGCGTGCTGGGCGAGCCGCTCAGGGTCGGCGAGGTGCCGCCCAGCCTGGCGACGCTCTACGCCGCCGCAGCCAAGCTCTTCCCGCCCAGCCCCGCCGTGGTGGCCAGCCTCCGCGCGTACGGCGCGCTGCTCCCCGCCGCGCCGGCTGACGTGCGTGCCGCGCTCGCCGGGCTGGGCGTCGCTGACGAGGACGCCGTGCGCCTTGTGCTCGCCGCCATGCGGGCACCCGACGGCGCCGCGCGCCTCGCCTTTGACTCGCGCTTCTCGGCGCTCCTGGACGCCGCGGGCACGGCGAGCCTGCGGCACGCCAACGCGGAGCTGCACGCCTTTGCGCGGCTCGCCGCGGCGCTTCGCGACGACCCGTCTTCGCTCAATACTGTGGTGGGCGACGCCCTGAGCACGTCGCTTCTGGATGGCGTGTGCCACGACGCGTCGCTGCCGTTCCTCGTGTGGCCGCGCCCGCCGGACGGCTTCCGGCCCGCGGAGGGCCTGCTCAGGGAGCTGCTCTCCTCCGGCGTCGCCACCCGCGACGGCGGCGCCACCTCAGTGGCGCTGCGGTGCAGGGGCGCGAAGACGTCGCTCGTCGCCTACGTGGCGGGCGGCGCAATCATGCTGAAGCACAAGCTCTCCGAGGATGCGCTCGCCGCGAGGCACGTCACCGTGCCCGCCACCCTGGCGTGGGCCGCCACCTTCTGCTCGCGGCTGGACTGCGTCTGCTTTGCGGGCGACGCGCGCTGGGAGGATGACGACATCCTGCGGGCGCTCAGCCTGGCGCGCCGCGCGCACTGGAGCTTCGCCCAGCCCGACTCGGCCGACGCGCGGGAGCTGGTGGGGCGCGTTCACCGCGCACTGACTTGACGGCGCTCTTCGACGCACAGCAGCTTCCTGTCAAAGATTGTTTCCAAATCTTCAGACTTGTAAGGCCACATTTTGTGAAATCCATGATCTCGAAGGTATCGCTGGACATTCCAAAACATTTCATTTGACTGTCAAAAGATTGCACCAGGTTTCGCACAGAAGATCTTGTATCTTGTAGCAGCTTCTAAAAACTCAGAGGAACGAGAGGTGTCCAACCGTGGAAGTAGGTTGAATGTCTCTTGTAAGGTTCTCAGAGGGCGTTTCAAGTAAGCCTCGTACGTCCAGACGCTCATCTTTCCGCTTTGTCTCATGACACACTCAGCACCTATACGTCTACGGCCGGCACACCCTCTTGTGTTCCGCGCGCCAGTGGCGCCGCTGGCACGCCTCCGAGCAGTAGAAGCAGCGCAGGCAGCCCGTGCAGAGCTTCGCGTCGCGCGCGTGTTCCTTGCAGTGCATGCACACGGCGCACGTCTTGCTGCTGGTCACCAGGTTGTCCTCCCCGAAGCGCAGGACGAGACGGCTGAGCGTCGGAAACCCTTCGAGGGGCAGCCACGACAGGCACGCCTCCCGGGTGCGCTCCAGGAACGCCTCCGGCTCCCGCAGGGCCGCGGGCTGGCCGCGCTCGTAGAGCACCAGGTAGGAGACGCCGCACCACAGGGCGCCCGGCTGCACGCCGTCCTTGAAGCAGAAGGAGGGCAGCGCCAGGCGCGCCGGCGAGCCCGCGTCTGGCACGTCTTCGCGGCACCACAGGCTGCCCCGGAAGGAGAGGGACCTGTACACGTCGCGGACGCCGTGGTCGAACTGGAGGGGCGGACCGCGGAGCCGCTCGTCCGGCCTGCGCTCGTGCACCAGCGGGTCGAAGAGCAGCCAGTGGCTGCGCGGCGTGGCTGTCCTGTCTGCACACAGGCTCACAAAGCTGCCAGCGGCCACGCACTCGTGCAGCGAGAGGTGCGGCGGCTCGGGCGGAGGCGTGAGCTGGACCAGCGCTGCCGTGCGCGTGTACGGGTCGATCTTCAGGGCTGTGAGCATGTGGCAAGTACGCAACAAGCGTGTACGCAACAAGCGTGTACGCAACTTCTTCAGAGCGTCAGCCACCCAATTTTTTTGCACTGACAAACGGCTGACGCGGCCCCTGACTGGAGCGCCGGGGTGGGTCAGCCGCGCCGTCAGCCGCCTTCAGCTGTCTGTCAGGCGCGTCGCATTTTCGTTACCGCGCCATTTTTGAGCGCCACTTACCACGAGCGTTTCATTTGGCGGCGCATCCTCTTCGCGCGCGGCGCTGTCAGCCGCGTCGTCAGCCGCCGTCAGCCGTTTGTCAGGCGCCGTCAGCCGTTTGTCAGCTGCGGCTGACGGTTCCCTGACTGGGGCCACACCTTACTTTTGCACACGCTGAGTTGCGTACACGCTTGCAACATGAACGCGACGCTGGCCGACGGTCCAGCCGGCGGCGAGGTGAAGCCGGAGTGGACGTGCTTCTTGGGCATGATCATGTACTTTGGCTTTGCGCTCGCCGTCATCCCGGAGATGCTGGAGAGCGAGGAGTTCCGCGAGGCAGCCTCCCTGCGCGAGTTTGAGTACGGCCGCGTGCCCGTCTACCAGGCGGCGGGCGTGCTGGTCGGCCTCGCCTCGTACGCGCTCGCCTTCGAGCTGCCCACGTCGCCGTCGGTGCAGCTGACGCACTACGCGCACACGTTCCTGACGGCGGTTGTGTTTTACATGCTGGCAAAGCACCTCACAAAGCTGGCGGAGCTGTCGCCGCGCCGCGCGTCGATGGTGGTGTCGCTGGGCATGCTCCCGCTGGTGTGCAAGTCGGTGCTGGAGGCGGAGAGCCTGCGCGTGCACTCGTGCTCCTCCTTCTTCGCGCTGATGATTGGCCTTGTGCTGCTGCCCGTCTTCATGGTGATGCGCGAGTTCCGCGCGGCGCCCGCGAACAAGTACCGCAAGCGCCTCCTCATGCTCTTCTTCGCGCTCGTGTGCTACTTCACAACGCTAACGCCGCGGACGCTGTGCCAGACTATGACAGTCGTGCGCTCCGACTTTGCAAAGAACGCCGCATTCATCTTCGACGTGGCGCTGCTCTTGATTCCGAACTTGGATGCTTGAGCTCCAGGAGCCCTTTTGCTGCTTGCTTTTCTTTTGCCGTGGGTTTAGGCTGTGGGGGGTCAATGTAAAGATCGGTTATGTCTTTGTTATGCAGGTGCCTCGAAGTTGTCAATCTGGCGCTCCAGGGCCGTCTTCGTCTGCTGATCAAACAAAGATGATAAAGACATGACACGGCAGCCTCACCCCACCTATATGGAATAACAAACGACGACAGACGAAAAAAGATACCGTGCGTCGAACGAATTCTGTATTCTGTCTGGAACATGTCTCTCCTTGCCGGCAGCTCTGAGAGGCTGACGCCCGCCGAGACCTCGCTGAGCGACTCCCCGCCGGCGACGCCCAAAGAGGTTGCCAGCCGGGTGATTGACTACCAGAACACGGTCGCGCGCGGCCGGTTCAGGATCCCGTACGACGGCGACGGCAGAGGCGTGCCGCGCGTCTGCGTCACGGGCCACGTGGACGCGGACCTGCTGTCGCCGCGAAACGCTCTTCTTGTCGCCAAGGGCGTCGCCCACATTGCTCTTGCGCTGTACGCCGACCGCCGCCTGGTGGACGTCGACTACAAGGTCATGCGGAACGCTCACCTGAGCGTTTCATACACAGACTACGGCACGCTGTTCCGCGAGGGCGCCCTGTACTCGCTGCCCGTCTCGCGGTTCGACGTGGCGACTCAGGGCGAGGCGCGGCAGGGCCTCTTCACGCGCGCGCTCGCCGTGGTCGTCCTGCAGCTTGTGAGCGCCGACTTTCGCCACATGTATCACAGCTTCAAGTTTGGCGAGTCCTTGGAGGAGATTGTCAGCATGACGGTGCTCCCGACCGGTTTTCCCGCGGCGGACGTCCTGCGGCTGGCTCGCGCGGACACGATTGCCGAGGCAATGGCCATTCTGGAGACGCTCGTCGACGGCGAGGTTTCTTTCATTCCCAGGGATGAGCCGAGACCGCAGAGCGCCCGGAGGGCACTGGCATTCTAGTGCTTACTCCGACGTGAAGCTAGATCCCCAGATGTTCTTCTACGGCAAGTGTTTGAAAGATAAGGGTCATTTGCATCAGTGGATGGGCTTTTTTGATGAGGACGAGTTTATCGTCACCAAAGGAAGGACGGAGCTCCGTACCCAAAATCTTGCAACAGTACGAGCAGTTTGGTGGTCTCACGCTCAACTGGAAAGTCTTTGGGTCAAGCGGCCCCCACAATCCGCCAGCGCGGAGGGGGATCCCCCAGCGCGGAGGGGGAGACGGCAATCACCGCGACATGGGACTCTGGGACGGAATAGAGGCTGAGGTTGCCAATTCTCAAGATGACGATTGTGCATGGGTGTAATCTCCCCCACAATCTAGTGCCTGCGGAAAGACCGCAATGTGTCGGCGAGCCTCGCACGACGGGCAAGCAGCGGGTTGCTGGAGTGCTCCGCCTTCCTGATTTTGCTCATGGGGATCTTCTTGCCTTCGCTCACGTGGAGGGCCCTGTGCAGCGCGCCCGGCTTCCCCACCGCGTCTTTGATCCAGTGACGCTTCATTGTTCTTTTTCTTTTTACTGAAGAGTTTTTATAGTCACTTGTCCGCGATGCCTCGCCCCCGTAAGCCTCCGTCGCCGCCGCCGCCGCCGCCGCCCGGCGCGCCGCCTCCGGCCAAGGACGTCGCGCTGCTGGCCAGGCTGGACGAGCTGCTGTTCGGCGGCCGTCGTCAAATGTTGGCAAACTTCTTGTCCACGTGCACCTCCACGACGCCCGTCTCAAAGTTGAGCACGCCGCCGTGCGCCGCCGCCGCGCGGCACGCCGCGAGCGGCACGGTGGCGCCGCCGAGCCGCACGCTGACGTCGTAGCGCGTCGCGCGGCGGGTGACGCTGGACAGCACGGCGTCGCCGGGCGCGTCGAAGCCGCCGAGCACCGACTGCACCGCGGCGCTCACCGCGGGCACGTCCTCGGGGCTCACGTCAAAGGCAATCTCCAGGAAGCAGTTGCCCGCCTTGCTCGCCGCGGGCGGGGCCGTGGTCCTGAGCGCGGCGACGAGGTTCGGCAGGGACGTCTTGAAGACGCTGACGCAGACGTACTGCTTCTTCACGTTACAGTGCACGCCGCGCACGAAGAAGGGCGACGGCAGCGCGAGGTCGGCCAGGCTGACGACGTTGGCGCACAGCAGCTCGTCAAAGAAGCCTATCTTGAGGATGATGCGGTCCTCAAACACCTTCGTCTCCGCGTCGATGCGGTACTCTGCGCCGCAGCTGTCGCGCCACTCGCTCGCATGCGCCAGGATGCAGTCGCACACCTCGGCCACGTCGTCGCGCTTTCGCTTGCCCATCGCCGTGCGCCGCGAGCGAGCTTTATACGCCTGGAGTGAGGTCCAGCGCGACGCGCTGCAGCGCCTCCTCCGGGTAGCCGCGCGTCTCGTTGCCCTTTGTCGCGCGGTCGGCGTAGACATACGCGTACATGCACTCCAGGCACTGCCGCGGCGTGAACGACGCCGGCAGGAACGGCATGCTCGCGCGCGTGTACGCCGCCAGCTGCCTGTCCGTGGCGTCGTCGCCCGAGAGCGCCTTGCGCACGCTCTCGTCGCGCGCCGCGATCCACGGCCCCCACAGGGGCGGCGTGCGCACGACGCGCTCCCAGGCGGCGCGGCGGGCCTCCGAGTTGTCCGCGCGCTCGCGGTTCACCGTGACGCCGTCGCGCAGGCGGTCCTGCAGGTAGCTCTCCGTGCGCAGCACGTCCAGCGTGCACGCCACCAGCCGGCGGATGCACACCTCCACGCCCAGCGCGGCCATCTCCGTGTCGCACTTGCGACGGAACGCCGCTGCGGAGGCGTCGTCAACGACGCTCTGGGAGCCCTCGAACGCGAGGCCCAGCTGCTGGATAGTGAGCTGGTCTGCCATTGCTTGTCCTTTGCCTGTCTATTTATACCACACCCGCGACCCGGGGTGGATGAGCAGGCTGTGGGCTGACTTTCTGCAGGAGGAGTACTTTGACACAACGAGCGGTTGGTTTCACGGGTTCCGGCACCGTCTCGCCAGCGCGGAAGATGCGGAGCGTCTCAGCAAGACTCCTCTGAACATGAAGCCCAAGGGCGGCGACCAGCGGCTTTTGAAATCAAATGATTTCAATCCTATTGCAATTGCGCTAAAGTATAGCAAGTCCTACAACGTGGCCGGTGTATCAAAGTACAGGGGCATCTGGTTGGTCATCGAAAAAGTTGAGTTGGCATCAGGCAGCAAAAAGGACATTCGAGGTGTCGTCAGGGTGACTTTCAAAAATTCGACGCGGGAGGACATTGCTGATGACGACCTCAGAAAGGAGACCCTCCTCCTCGACCCACGGCTGTTTGTGAGGACGACGAACGACTGGGACGCCCTGAGTCCGGGCAGCTGGACGCTCTTGGAGGAGACGGACTCGTACGCGGTTGCGAAACAGTCTGTGCTTGCCAAAGGCGACGTGGTGAGACAGTTTGACCCACCCTTGTTCTTCCGTGTCGCGTCGCTGGGGACGGGGGCCGGCCCCGCCGGCCAGGGGACGGTGCAACTCTTCTGCGGGCAGCACTATGCCGAGCTCCACGGGCAGGCTGTCCGTACGGCTGACAAGATTGACGTCACGAAGATCTTGCCCGTGAGGGAGTGGATGAAGAAGAGCGACGGCACGGTGGACGACGATGCCCTGTCTGAGCACAACGAGCTCGTGGCCTGGTTCATGGCGAACAAGACGGCTTTCTACAGCTCACACAAGTGGCTCATGACGGAGACAGGCGTGCGCTTCGACGCCTTCTTCAGCCAGCCGTACGCCACGCTGTGGCTCCACCGCGCGCTCCTCAAACGGCTCGCCCGTAGGCCCCGCTTCGAATTCAAGCGGGGCCCTGCGGCTGAC
>Ga0007839_1000309_pt1 | contig 8013 bp, 7 predicted proteins | sample CryBogCBE18Jul08_FD_56249 | JGI IMG/M metagenome (GOLD analysis project Ga0007839, IMG submission 56249) | Freshwater microbial communities from Crystal Bog, Wisconsin, USA - CBE18Jul08 | ecosystem: Environmental > Aquatic > Freshwater > Lake | place: Crystal Bog, Wisconsin, USA | collected...
AACCCCCGACCCTCGGTTCCGTAGACCGATGCTCTAATCCGCTGAGCTACAGCCGCATGACGCAGGGTAATAATCCTAGCAGACGCACCTACCCAGTAAACACTGGGGTTTCACCAACTAAATCCTACTGACCTCATTATAGACCTGTTAGAGGAGTCACCACCAGTGAGACCCTGTCAGCACCAGCCAATGAGTACCCAGTTGAGTACCCAGAGGGTCAATCCAGGACAACCCCGCCACTAGCAGCCCTAGCCTATTGCTTGCTCCCACTCATCACGGTGGCGACCGTGAGCGGTGCGAAGGCCGGCCTCGCTCATTCGGTATGCGCTCCATTGACCACAACTACATTGGCCTCGATATGACTTTGGTCGATATGAGGTTGATTCCTGGATATAAGGTCCGTCCCCAATGATCAGATAGTGGTCAATGGGTGTGACCGCAGCCGATGAAGCGACATTTGATTGATCACTTGGGACTTTGACTTTTGCCGCAGACTTCAATTGCTTTGATTGCGCCTTGGGAGACTTCTCAAATTTGGTGATTACCCCGTAAACATCAACGGAGCGAAAACACTCATAGTCAACTGTTATTGGCATGCTCCGTGTCAGCGGATGGGTCCAGGTGCAGTCTGACGTCCGGTAGTTTCCACAGCCTAGAAAATACGAACCTACGTCCGGGCCGTTACGGTTTATCTGAACCAAGATCACTCCGTCGTCACAAGAGGGGCAGTACATTCGGTCACGCGCCCTAAGGCCAACGGAGAGTGGCTCAGCAGGCACCAAGTTGCGTTTCCAATCACACTGGTTCACAAGATGACGATTGCAGGCTGCGAAGAAACTGGGTTTATCCATGAACCTGTCGACGCTCTGCCTGACATACACCTTGCCTTCATTGCACTTTGGACAGGTTACGTCAGCCACGACCCCTATTTATAGCAAATATTAGGAATCGCAGCCATGTTGATCCAGAGGACGTTACAGGGTTGAGCTAAGCTCAATTACATGTCAACGTCACTTAAGCCAGAATTCTCAACGTCACTTGGTAAGGCTTACTGTTCAAGAATCGAAGACTTCGTGGCCTCTTCCACAGCGAAACGTCTGAAGGGAAAGGTCAATCTAATCCTGACTTCCCCACCTTTCCCCCTTGCAGCGCCTAAGGCGTATGGCAACAAGATTGGCGAGGATTATCGCTCATGGATCGTTGAGGTCTGTCGCTCTCTTCGTCCATTGCTTGCAGAAAACGGAAGTCTTGTCATTGAAATCGGAAACGCATGGGACAAGGGCCAGCCCACCATGTCGCTCCTACCGCTACAAACACTCATTGCCATTGCCGAAGAATCTGAGTACAACGTTTGCCAACAATTTATTTGGGAAAATATTGCGAAACTACCTGGACCGGCGCCGTATGTAACAACTAACAGAATTCGTCTTAAGGACTCGCATACCAACATTTGGTGGTACTCCCCGACAGTACGGCCGCAATCTAACAACATGGCAATCCTCACACCCTATAAAGATGGGCAGCGGAAATTAATGGCCAAGGGCTCCTATAACCACGGCTCACGACCATCGGAACACAAAATCAGTGTTGATGGTTTTGTGACAAACAATGGCGGGGCAATCCGTGGTTCTACGTTCACAGCCGACTCATCTGAAGAACAAGAAATTGGTTCTGTAATTCGAATGTCAAACACACAACGGGACAAGGGATATTACGAATGGTGTAGGTCACAAGAACTAACAATGCACCCCGCTCGAATGCCAGTCTCGCTGGCGAAACTTTTCATCCAATTTCTGACTCGTGAAGGTGACTTAGTCCTTGATCCTTTTGGTGGAAGCTGCACGACGGGCCAAGCAGCAGAAGAATTGCAGCGCAAATGGATAGCCGTAGAAATGGACTCTAATTACCTCGCTGGAGCGAGAGGGCGCTTCCTCAATACTTTGAAATAAGGCGTTAGGCGCTTAAGTCAAACGGTGGGATGATTACATCGAGAATGTCGACGTTTCGCTCCATTTTCGAGAGCAAGTGGCGTAGACCAATTTCAGCCAATCGTTTACCGCGAGTTATTGTTTCGGCCGGCGTCACACCGACTGCAAGTAACGCAGCCTCAACATTGTTGCCTTTTGTCCGAAACACGGCATCGGTGTCCCATTTATTTTGCACTGGCTTCATCGTTGGGTCTTCATCTAAGTTGTCAGGCAAATCCTCAGCTAGGGCAACAAATATTGCTGTCCGATATGCATCCTGTAGGTCCTCAAAATATCCAGTTCCCTTTAAACGCTCACAGATCTCGTTACCGTGAACCGAAATTGTGATGTTTTTTGGCTGTTGAACTTCATCAGTCACTAGAACCCACCTTGCTCTGCAACAACGGTTGACTCATTGCTATCAATCCTCTGAATTCTGTAAACCCGACCAATTTTGCCCCCCAAGTATTGAAGTATTTGCTCCTCGTTGTATTCGCCGGAGTGCATGAAAAACGAAATGTACAGCCCAGATGAAGCCGCCCATCTGCAAACAGCTTCGCGGTGACCAACGTCGAGGCTCACAAATGGAGTATCCATCAAAATGAAGCCTTCGGTCATAGCGGTCTTGATAAGGCCAGAGACTAGGGCGATGGTGCTTACCTTTCCCTGCCCGGTTGACTTCAAGTTGTCTATGTGACCATCCTGCATAAGGAGATCCACACCATAGTTTTCGTTAATGCGCAAACCAGCAAACTTGGGGTCCGAAATAATACTCATAAAGGTTTGTGAGGCGTAATTCTGCACCTTGTTCTTTATTTGCTGTGCATAGGCAACCTTGACTTGTCCCAAGAGTTCTGAAAGATAGCCATACGACTGATACTTCTTCCTCAGTGCCGGGTCTACTCCCTGACCTCGCGAAACTACCGATTTATGGACTGCTATCTCTCTGTCGCACTCTGCAATTTTCTTCTCGTAATCCTTGATTTCGTTTTCTGCAGAGTTTTTGTCTTCGTCGAGGGCCCTTATGCTCATCACAATTTCTTGTGCATTTTGGATGCCGTACAAGTCCAAATCCCTTATCTTGGCTTCGAGGGCTTGATCGGTTAGCGCGATTTGAGAACCAAACGAATCAATTTCCTTCTTGAGATTTCGAACTTCGGTCAGTGCAGCGCTATTAACGTGAGCTTGCTGCAGATGATGTTGCAGAGTCGTCAACTCAACAACATCATCACTTGTTTGGTCTTCGAGGTCCTGTAGAAGTTCTTGAACTCGGAGTGCGACGGTCTCGTCCGTCGCCTTGTCCTGACCGCAGAGAGGGCACCTGTGGCTCCGCTGCATCGCCGTCAGGAGATCCAACTCATTACGCTTCTTCGCCACCTCGACCTCTTTTTGCCGCGAGGCCTCAATACGAGAATCTGTGGATTCCTGGAGCGCAAGCAGCTTCGTTGCTAGCGGAATCCACGGATTCGAAAAGAGAACATTGCGCAACTCTTCAATCTTGAGATTCCTCAAATTCTTCAGCGAGTTTTTCTCTCCTCTCAACTGGTCCCTCGCGGAGATAAGGTGCTCGACTTCACTCGCGTTTCTCATCTCTTGCTCCATAGTGATGATTCGCGCTTCAGCGTCAGCAAACTTTTTCTTACTCTGCTCCATTTCAGAAACGTATACACTTCGCTCCTGTTCAGCCTCAACTAAGGCTTGAGAGGCCTTGGAAACCTTCTTGTCCTCTTTTGAAGCCTTGGCGATAGCTTCATACTGTTCATGTTCTTTGCTTTTCAGCCACGTAACACCTTGGCTAATGACTGGAATTGAGAGTAGGTTTTCGATTTCATTCTTGATGAATGCGGCACTCTTCGCATTGGACACCATGTCATCGAATTCGTCTTGCACCTCGCCGTCAAAGAAGAAGAAGTGGGCAACCGATCTCGCGAGGTATCGGTTAACAAAATGCGGAATGGCAGTTTCTGGCACAGGATTACCACCATCAATTCGTAAAGTCGCTTCGCCTTGTGCTCCCGAATTTCTAACTGTCCAGCGCCTCGAAAGCTCGTATTTCTTTCCATCCGCCCCCCAGGTAAGAACAACGCTCATCTCTGGATTGGCGCTAAAGGGGTTACCCTGAGATGCTTTGCGGTTGATCAGCTGCTGCGGCGGAATAGCGATTTTCTTTGATTCAGTCTCTCCATAAAGACACCATCTGACCGCGTGCTGAATGCTCGATTTGCCATGGCCATTTTCACCAAGAAACAGAATGATTGGAGAGGCTTCACTTACCTCGAAACTAATTTCATGTTCGCCTCTATAGGCCATGAAATCATTCATTTTCAGATTTAGGAGTTTCATGACCGTGCCAAGTAGTCGTTCATCACTTTACCGACTGCTTCCTCAAACTTCTTTCTCGACTCGGTATACCTATCAACCCAAAGTTCGGAGACAATCCAACGAATTTCGTCCTCCGTGAGGTCAGCGTATTTAGCCCCACCATCAGATTCCCATTGCTCTCGTCGCAATTCATGAAGGCTTAAAATTGCTGCTAGCAATACGTCGAGTGTTTCAGATGCGTCGTCCATTTTCCTAGACTATTCGCTCTCATGCTGCAAAGGAGTAGCAGACACTCGCCGAAGTTTATTGAGGTCATTTATTACCGACGGATTCATTGCCGTTCCTCCAAATTCCATGGCCCTAGTAATCTCCGCATCAACGAAGGCCTTCCCATCTTCGTCCACGACAATTAGGTCCCAAATCTCTGCGTAACCCTTGGGTCTGAGCGGATTCGCCCGGAGAACTCGGCCACGTCTTTGAATAAATTCACGCTTACTTTGAGAAGAAGCTATTAATAGACAGTGATCGATGGAGGGTATGTCGACGCCTTCATCAAGCATGTGAATCGAAAGGAGAATCCCGCCATTCTTTGCGAAATATTTGAGTGTCGAGGCTTTATCCCCCTCCATCTCTCCGTGGAAATCCAAAGGTGCAAGATCTCCAATCGCTTCCTTTAACTGGTTGAGCTGAGCAATGTCATTGCAGAAAACTATCCATGAGTTTCCATCTTTGTAATGTTTCCGAAGAAGTTCAGCCGCGACAGATATTTTGGCCTCTGCGCCTTTGAGAACATTTCCACGCTGAGCAGCCAGCAATTGGATTTTCGAGGAAGATTCGCTATCACCACTGTTCGCCAGCGCACCAATTTTTCGAGTTAATTCTTGGTACCGGATTTTTTCTTCGGGGTCAAGACCGACAGTAAGAAATCGATACCGGTATTCAACTAGAACTCCGAGGGATTGGGCATATTGGATGTCGACTACTGGGCGAAGATCTGCTCCAAACGTATCGCGAACAGTCTGAGTCTCGTCTTCGTTGTATCGCTCAGGCGTAGCAGACAGTCCGATAGTCGCGCATTTTGAGATTCCCGCAAGTAGATCCGAGTAACTAGGGGCGCCAAGGTTGTGCACCTCATCGGCCACGACCAACAGGTGTCGGCCCCACTCAACACGCGAGGTGAAGGATTCTCCCGATGCAGTGTCATTAACGGCAATTACTATTCCATCATTGCTATGTCGCCTAAAGCTGGTGATGTCACGAATTGCATCACGCCATTTTGGCCCCGGGGCTATTCCTCCCGCCAGAAGGATGCTAACTCCGTCAAATTCGGGCCTTTCTTCAAATTCCTTCTTCCATTGGCGTTGCAATCTCTCACTTGGCACAAGAACTAGAACTGCACGCTTCTCAAACCCACCTCTCCATCGGTCAATGGCTGCGAGAGCAGTCCGTGTCTTTCCAGCACCCGTAGCGAAGCATACGATTCCTGAGTTTCCCGACGTTTCCCAATCAGCAATAACTTCGGACTGATAGGGCCTCAAGCCACCAGATTTCTGATGCTTTTGCGGCACTCGGGCGTCGACCCACGAGCGTACTTCGCCGCGGACTGAATCAGGGTCTAGATCTGTATTTTGACGCCGCTGTACAAACTGAATTGCTGAAGTGAAATCAACAATTTCGAATCCGCGATACTGGTTGTTCCACATTCTCTCGAATCGCTGTTGAATGTCATTGGCCCGTGCCTCATCGTTATCGTCACGCCATGACGTGTAGACACTGAATGACTCCGAATTACGCAAGTCCATCCAGCCTGAAATCGATTCGTTGTTGCTTCCGCTAAATGCAACACGATTGCCAATTCCATCGGCGAAATTTCCAATTTTTTGATGAAAAATTCCTGACGTAATGTCCAATGGAATGGCGAACTTCAGTTCAAGACAGTTGCTCTGAATCAAGTGTGCCATCAAATCAAGTGGCTTATTTATAACCCCATCGAGGTCGAGTTGATCGATTCGCTCATTCAAGGTGGCGATACTTTGCTTGGCCGAAATTACTTCAAGTGTCTCCGCATCACCGGCACTGAGAATTGGGCTACAAATCAGGCGCATTTTCCCGCCACGAGACGAGAAGTTTGTGAAGGCATCCGTCAAGACACTCAATATCGCTGAGGAGAAGTATCCAACTGCGCGGTCATAGCGAACTGAATTTTCAAGACAAGGAATATAAAAATTTTGAAGAGGCGAATCCTCTGTGCTGTCGTATTGCGGTCTGATGGGGAGATCGTCAAGGCGCAGTTCACGAGCCATATTCACTTCACTTCACAAACATAGGAGAGGCCAATAGCAATCACGTGAAAACAATACGACAGCCAAGTGACATCAATATTTTCAAGCCGGTCAATTGGCGGGCGTAATCACCAAACCGTCTCTTCCTGGGAATTCTCAATTAGCCGCCTCGGGAGTGATTTTTAAGTTACCTAATTGTCGGACTGGGAAGGACTGACAAGAATCCGCAGCCCCAAACGGAAAATGTCGATGGGACTTTAGGAACGATCTCAGATTCAAGCCAGAATCCGAATTTGGATTAACCCTAGTAACAATCGAGCGGATTCTCACTCCTGAAATTCTTCGATGGCACACCTACCAAACCGAACAAGGAGTGAACTTGTTGGGCCTAATGAAACAATCATTACGGAATACCAAAATCAAATCCAAAAACTTGCCATCCTATTTGAAGGCCTACCAAGACGTAAATCTCAACATTCGTTCTGGCTTTTGAACTTCTTTGGTGTTCATCGATTGCATTGCAACTCCAAACACCGCTAGGTACATCTAAGTCATCGAGTCGAGTAAAGCCATGGATTTTTTTCGGCCTGAAGACTTGTTTTCACACGAGTAGCGAGTCAGAAATACCGTTATACCTGTACTTGTATGTAATGCCACTTTGCTATCTGTGCCTGGGTACTAGATATTCGGGCCATCAGCGTACTTCGGTCACTGGGGCAGTTTGATGGCGACCCGCTGATGGCCCAGCTCGGATATCAGCATGACTATTCATCGCATAAGTAGCCCTGGTGGCCAGTACTGCAGATATTTCTACAGTTATATGGTGGCCGGTCTTCATATCCATACAATTCTCAGAAGTCTCCGAAATCACGGTACCCAGCTCGGGAAAAGAGGTTCGTCTAACCACTTTGACGGATTCACAGAAGCTTGGATCGAAGAAACTTGGCCGGCTCAAAGTATTAGCGATCTGATGGGTCTCGTCTATGAAGACGAAGTCTGATGTACAGCTCCAAATAAGTATTGTCGGCTTTGCCGATGCCTATCGAGATTCAATTTCTTAACAGTCGGCGCTGTAGTTGCCGTGAAGGAAGCCATTGGGACAGGTGACACCGGTAAGGTCAACATTCGTCAGATCAGCCCCAACTATGTTGGCGCCGGTTAAGTTAGCTCCAACCAGATTTGCATCGAGCATGTGGACGTTATTCAAGTTGGCGTTGGTCAAGTTTGCATTTTGCAGGTTGGCAAATCGAAGGTCAGTCCCCCTCAAGTCTGTATTGGTCAAGTTGGCAGATTCTAGGTTGGCCTTAAACATTTGGGCGATGGACAGATTGGCGTTGGTTAGGTTGGCGCCATGCAGGTCAGCTTTATTCATGACCGTATTCTTCAGGTTGGCATTAACCAGGTTGGCATTCGGAAAAATCAAGTAGTCATTTACAAAAAAA
>Ga0007839_1000335_pt1 | contig 7790 bp, 6 predicted proteins | sample CryBogCBE18Jul08_FD_56249 | JGI IMG/M metagenome (GOLD analysis project Ga0007839, IMG submission 56249) | Freshwater microbial communities from Crystal Bog, Wisconsin, USA - CBE18Jul08 | ecosystem: Environmental > Aquatic > Freshwater > Lake | place: Crystal Bog, Wisconsin, USA | collected...
ATCGTCGAAGATCGATTTGCTATCGAGTATTATTTAAAATGGAATTAAGTATCAAACAAAGTTTAGAATTTTATATCAAATGGGTAGCATGTTTTATAGCGTTACTTCATGTTTATCTAGTTGCCCATGATATTACACCGTACTACAAATATACCGGATTGATTAACGCAGGATTATGGGTTTGGCTGAGTGTGCTTTGGCGTGAGCCTAGTATAATAATTTTAAATACTATAATGATATTAATTTATATTAAAGGATTATTATTTTTGTAATAATTTAATATAATATCTAAAAAATGAACTTTCATTAGGAAACAGCATTACAATAGGTAAATTAAGTTCATTTACCAAATCTTCGGCAACTCTAGCAGAAACTATTTCTGGATCACTATTTTCAATAGTAGAAAATAAGTTATGAAGCGCATCAGGATCGTTAACTTGATTATAATCCCAAGTTGGTGTAATTAATGTCATATAGCATCCCATTCTAGCACCAAGTATAGACCAAATGCCGTAAGGAATATCTCTTCCGATATTTTGCCAAATAGTTAATTCATCATGTGCTTCAGCTGAAAAATCTAAAACATCAATTTTTTTATTATTAGATAGAGATAAAGTTACCCCTTGTATAAAACCTGCGGTCCAGGCAGATTCGGAATTGTCGTATTGTTCAGGTAAATTATTAATATTCATATTTTATTTAATAATATTTTTTTATAGTAAAATATTTAATCAAAAAAATAAGGGCTTACGCCCTTATTTTTTATTTTCTAGCTATTTAAGTAGGAGAAGGAGGAATATATCCAGATGGGGGTTGTATCTGATCAACTGTATTTGGAGCATTAATTGCAAGAGCAGTACTTCCTTCCGGGGCATTATTTGCTATCAAACGTTTAGTATTCATATCTATAATGTATCCTTCAGGTATCCATTGATTTATACTAGCATTCCAATAGTACTTTTGATCAGGAAAACTTGGAACAAATGGTGGGATATTTGGATCTTCCCACCCGGTGTCTCTATGATTACGGACCGCAGGTGCCCAAGTCTGATTAACTTCGTCCCACCTATAATACGGCGGACCGTCGGGAGTAATAGCCGGTCTTGGAATAGGGTGTTCCCAATGCCAAGTTGTTTTATTTAACACAAAACTTGGAAAAGGTTGTTGATGATAAAATACATCATTTTCTTTATCATAAATGTGTCCAGGGGCAGGGTAATTTCCTCTTAATGCAACTCCGCCATCTGGTTTACCATCCGGACCATGGTGTAACCCAAATTTTGTATTATAAGAACACTGAACCCATAAAGAAGGATCCCCGACAGCACCTGAATCAATAAAACTTTGTTCAGCTACAATTACATTAGCTACAATTCCGTTAACAACTTTTGCAAAATGTGACATTTTGTATTTCCTTTATTTTTATATTCTTACAGGTGTGCTAATGTTCCACCCGAGTTAAATCTATGTATAGTATTGCCGCCCGATGACGATATACAACCACCGCTAAATCTAGCTGATCCAGCATAAGAGATAATTACAACCCCAGATCCGCCAGCTCCGCCCTTATATTGTGTACTATTACAAGGACAACCAGCAATCCAAGCCATTCCAGGCCCGCCGCCGCCTCCGCCGGTGTTAGCGCCGGCATTTTGACCGCATGCCCTAGTACCGCCGCCATTACCGCCGCCGCCTGATCCGCCGCTACCGGCAGGTTGGTATCCATAAAACCCGCCGCAACCGCCCGAGAGCTGTGACCCACCTCCACCACCTCCGCCTCCAAAAGTACCCCATTGAGTGCTCAGACCTGCCCCGCCGTTACCCGACGCATTACAATTGTAGCCATAACATCCCGAACTTCCATTAGGACAAGCATTTGCACCTGCGCCACCACCGCCACCGCCACCACCGTTTGGCGGAGCCGGACTAAAAACGTTATTAAATCTAAAATGTGTTCTTCCTTTTGCGCCTCGGTTGCCTTGGGTTCTCAAAGAACGTCCCGGGTGTCCTGTATAGAATGTATAAGTTGAGTTTAATCCGCCCATGCCGCCGCCGCCTGATGCTCCTGGCTGTGCCAGTGTGTAACCATAGCCGCCAAAACAGCCTGATGTCCTTCCACTTCCGCCGCCACCACCGATAGCGGTAATTTGCCCCATACACCCGCCAGTAATGTAGCTAGTACATCCCACATAACCTGGTCGATAGCTACAATTTACTTGGCTGGCTCCAGCCCCAACAACAATAGTATAATTTACACTTGGACATAAAACAATCTGACCTGTTCTTGTTCCGCCACCGGCGCCAGCGCCACCGGCCGCACCGCAATAAGTAGGACCACCGCTGCCGCCACCTGCTACTACTAAAAAGGCAGCTACGATGCCAGAACCTACTGGCTTCAATTTACCGCTAGCGCAAAATATATGTACTTGATTTGATCCATTTTGAACAATTCTACCGCCTTGAAATTTCGGAGTATTATTAGAATATGAAAATATCACAGTACCTGATCCGGCTAATCCAGGACCATTTCCACAGTAAGGACCTTGTTTATTTGACCCAGAACCTCCAGTTCCAAAACCCGGAGCTCCAACTTGCATCTGTTGCCCTGACCCATATCCGCCTGGACACCCGTAGCTGTAAGTATTGTTTGAATATCTATTATCACTGCCTTGACATGGGTAGTTTGCCATTTTACCAGCTCTAGCCATTCCGCCGCATCCATAATACCAACTAGTTCCAGTTATACTAGAACTAACGCCAGGTCCAGAGACCCATCCGCAATTAGAGATCGCTGTCCCCCATGTTGCTGGGCCGCCAGCGCCACCGCCTGATCCTGGATAATTATATGAAAAAGTTGAATTGCTACTACAGTAGGGATTTCCGCCGCTATACCCACTACCGCTGGTAGCACCTGCTTGATAAAAATAACATCTACTACATGAAGGACCAAATCCACCTGTACCACGGAATGCCCCGGCGCCGCCTCCGGCTGCTGTAACTGTACTTATACCAGGACCGGAAAATGAACTTGAATTTCCGGCACCAGTTCCTTTATTAGAGGAACATATCGAGGTACAACCCATAGTAGTGCCAGAGTAGTACTGACCGTACCCACCAGTACCAACTGTAACATTATAAGTTTGACTATATGATAAACAAACTGTACCTGAAACTACTTGTCCGCCGCCACCACCACCACCGGCTGCTGACCACCAGAGACTGTTTGTTACACTAGTACATCTACTAACTCCGCCGGATCCGCCGCCGCCAACTACCAAATAACTGGCACTAGCAACACCCGGGGTATATGTGCCTGAAACTGAAGCTGAAACTGAAGGAGTGCCCCAAGATGATGACAAATAAGTTGTCTCTGGAGGATAATATGTAACCACAGTAGTTGCAGCACTACCGTATGATACTCCCGAAGTAGCCGACCCGCCTGTTATACCAGTACCACTATTATCATACCAAGTAGTAGTTAAAGTTAATACAGCTCCCGATACGCTGGCGTTAACTTGAACATAACATCCTGAAAATCCACTAGCTGTTTGATATTGTTGGAAAATTGTTGTAGGTGTACTGGTTAAATTATTGTATCCTGTACCTGTCGCTAATGTTGACGTTGACCCCGATCCGCCTCTTTTAGTCGTTCCAGTATAAGTGTTTCCAGCAATAGTTTTAGATGTGGCTGACCCTGATAGATAGATTACACCGCAAGTTCCTGGACTACCTGAACCTTGTCCTACAAATGTATTCCAATTGCTATCACCGCTATCACCAGTTGAAGATTTATTAAATTGTATTGCTATAGTGCCGCCGCAATTAAAAAAGTAACTAGCTTGAGTTGAATTACCAAAAGTAACGGTATTTGTAAAAGTTGTAGTCCAGTTAGCCACTGAACTATAGGCTGTTGTATAACTAGAAGTACCGCTCCAACTGGTAAATTGTGATCCTTGAGACGAAGCATTTAACTCATTAGAAGCACAATTTGAAATTGCTGTTGCCACATTAGCCAATGCTGTAATTGTAGCGCCTGCTGACTGACTAGGAAGACTAGGACTAAGAGTAGTATTACTATGTGCAGCCATATTAGTTATGGTATTAAACAATGTTGTCCATTGCGTAGCCGGAACTGTTTGCCCAGTACTCGCAGCCTGACTTAATGCTGTCTGCCCATAAAAAGTATTCCACGTAGTGTTAACGTTGGAAACAAACGTATTATAGTCTGTTGCTTGTATTAGTCCGCCTGATGAATATGTCATTTTTTAAATCCTCTTTATTTTGTTGAAACAATGGCTTCCACAGTACCTTCGGCATCATCTAATTTGCTTACTAGAGATCTTCCAATAACAGTAAATGCTGTGGCTTCATTGGGTAATGCTGATCTTGCTAGCCCATTACCTGCTGACACTAATCTGTCACCTTTATTTATTTTTCCAATTACACGAACGGGTACTCGACCAGTCATAGCCACTGGGGGGTGTGTTAAATCAGTCCCTGCCCCGGCATTCATTAAATAAGCCGCATTTGTGCTTATTACGCCAAATACGGTGTCACTTAATTCTTCCATAGCACATGTAATTTCTGCTGATCCACCTAATTCAACTACTGTTCCTGGTAGATATTCAGCATCAGCATAAAAACGTTCGGCAACGTCGGCATACTGCGCTGATGTTGCTTTGGCAAAAATCGTATTAAAATAACTACTGGAATTACCAATATTACCTGTACCATTGCCATTAGCATTAAAAATATTACCTACAGTAATATTTCCACCGTTGGTAATAAAATTACCTGATAAATTTGGAATTGTGACCAATCCAGTAGAACCATTAACAGATATTACTGCTGTCGATGTACCGCCAACATTAGCGTTTATAGTAATATTACCATTATTGTCATTATTATTAAGTCTTACTGTAGTTCCCGAAACAGTAACACCAAAATCACCGTTGGCACCTACTGCTATTCCATTGTTGCTGAGAATTGATACAGTGCCGGTAGTAGAAGTGTTGGAATCACTTCTCATAAATTGTGTTGAACTTAACCCGTTAAACTGTTGCGAATTAGTAGCAGTACCTTGAAATAATGGTACTTGAGCTCCGACTAATGTACTTAACGTAATCCCGGGACGTATTGTTGTAAATCCTGAAATAGGTGTTTGCGGGGTGAATGATGCTGCCGTTGAAATAAATCCAACAATAACATTAGCAACATACAATTCAATAACTGTTCTAGCAGTGGAAGTATTATCAATAACCGTGCCTGGAATCGCTCCAGTAACACCTGTATTAGAATTATATATCGGACCTACCAATAACCAAGCTGACCCAGTCCACACATTTAACTGAGAATTAACTGTATCATACCATAAATCACCAACTGCATTATTAGATGGAGCACTGCTAGCCGCTTGAGACCCGCCGATTGATTTGAAACTAGTTCCGTTGTAAACTTCTAAAACCCCAGTAGTGGTGTTGAACCATAATTGTCCGGTTAAAGGAGCACCCGGGGGTGTACTGTTAGCACCATTTTCTAAAAGGTGTATAAAATTATCATCTAAAAATTGCCCGTACCCAGCATAATTTCTACCAACTAAAGTCTGTGAGCTTGATTGATTTATTGTACCGTCAGGTATAACAGCAAAAACATTACCGTTTGTTAAATTTATGGTATATGACATTTATTTCGTCCTCTTTTTATTTATGTTAATTTAATATACTCATATTTATGACGTACTTAAATTAGTCAAAGTCTGTATTCTTAATGTGTAATCAATTTGAATTTGTCGATTAAGACTTTTTTGAACTGGGTGAAAAATTACGTGTGTAATTAAGAATAAATCAGAAGCTGACCCGTTCCAACATTGTAGTCCTAATTCATCAAACACATACTCACCGTTAAAATTTGTACTATTGTCAAATGCCTGTTGTCCAGATGGTTCACCGTAATCTAATAAACAAGTAACCAATATGTCAGTATAATAATTTCCCGGAGTATGTAATACTGTCATATTATTATTAATAGGATCTAAATTAGAAGCTGAATTTCCATCAACTACTTTAGCGTAAGTTTCATTGTATAAACTAGCATTTTGTCCTGTTACATTAGGCGGCAAGTAAGTAATGACCCCAGTCGGATCAACTGCTGATCCGCCGTTTCCAAAAGCCATGGTATAAATCCAACCGATACTTTGATTACTCAATGTATTAGCCATAGCAATACTAATATTTTCATAATTAACGGCATTTTTTTTATCAACTAAAATTTCTTTAGTTACTGGATCAGTTATTTTAACGAATCCTTCGATTTTTGCTAAACCTGGTTGAATAATCATGCTTTTTGCTCCACAAATACCTTGCGTGTTTTAGGATCGAAAATTTTTATAAACCCGTTTACTGAGACTGAACTTGAATCATCGGGTCGTTTTTTGGGTGCCAATGACTGAGATTTCTGATTAGGTGTTTTATTTTCCATATGTTTTATTTATTCTATCTAAATGTCCTGTAAAACCTTATCTTCAGTTTCCCTGTAAAAATTGTGCCGCCGGAGTATTAGTTTCCTGTAAAGGAACCCCGTTACTAGCAGTACCAACACCTTGTTGATACCAAGTTACCCCGCGATTTATTAAAATTGTAACATCACTGCCGTTTGCCGGAGCTGTTGTAAATTCAATAATTACAGGATTTTCGCTAGTAAATGCATACCCACTTGTTTGTAAAGTACCACCAACATATACTTGTACTGCCGCATTTAATGGTTGCCAGTATAAAGTATTTGATATAGCTGTATTTGCCGGAACATCTTTTTTAGCATAATAATAACTGCCGCTCGCATCAACTGTTGTAGCCCCAGTATATGCGTTAGTTTCTACCCAAGCAATCGAAGCCGACCCACTTAAAGATATATCTACTGCTTCAAATATTGTAGTTGTTCCGTTAGCCAATGTAGTATTACTTACTACATAATTTTGGAACTGTCCCGGCAATAAATTTCCTCTACTTTCATCATATACCTCAGCTCCGGCTAAATGTGCGGCTGCTGCAGTACCTGCGGTACCACGTAGTAAACTACTAATTGTATTATTTTCAAAATCTATGTTACGATACATAATACGTTCACCGTCAATAGTTACTACGCCCCAAATATTAGCAAGAAAATTAGGTATTGTTAAAACTGAAGCGTCAACAACATAAATTATATCGTCTGACATTGCTACAGCCTGTTTTAAAGTAGTAGTACTTGCCGGGGTCATTCGATATGTTGCTTGTATGCCTCTCATATCTTGAAATAATCTAAATTCTAAAGCTTCGGGAACTACAGCGTTTGTAGTCTCAGTGACTATGACAACATCCGTTGGTTGTAAAGTACCATATGATAAAATAATAGCATTGTTTTCTAATCTAAAATCTATATCAGGATTTAATACTTTTCCGTTTAATGTTACCCACAATCTACTTGCATCAATAATTGTTTCTTGTAATACTAAATTGTTTACAGATATACTAGAACCTGTAGTATAATCATACGATCCTGATGCATTTGTAGTAGTGCCTTGATCAAATTCTGTTGTGTCAAATCCTTCTGAAACTGTTATACCTTCAATAACCGGACCAACAAAAACTTGAGTTAACAATCTTTGTTCTCTAGTATCATTCCAAGTGGTTACTGTTATATTTTGTCCATTTCTAGGAATTAATCCGCCAGTGCTATTAAAAGTTAATGTTTTTGCTATTGGATCAATAGTAGCTTGCGCTCCAGTACTAACTGATATATAAATTCTTACGCCT
>Ga0007839_1000358_pt1 | contig 7454 bp, 6 predicted proteins | sample CryBogCBE18Jul08_FD_56249 | JGI IMG/M metagenome (GOLD analysis project Ga0007839, IMG submission 56249) | Freshwater microbial communities from Crystal Bog, Wisconsin, USA - CBE18Jul08 | ecosystem: Environmental > Aquatic > Freshwater > Lake | place: Crystal Bog, Wisconsin, USA | collected...
CGCGTCAGCCGCGCCGTCAGCCGCGCCGTCAGCCGCCGTCAGCCGTCTGTCAGGCGCGCCAGAAAAAATTGCGTACACGCTCGTTGCGTACACGCTAGTTGCGTACACGCTAGTCACGGCTTAAAAGAAGCAATCACTTCGTCCAGCGTCTTGTCTACGCGGAGCCAGTTGAACTTCCTGATGTCGCTCTTCTGCCACATCTTGCGCTCGCCGTCTTCGTAAACCGTCTCGACCCAGCCGGGCATGCGGAGTCCCACGATCCGTCCTTTGAACATCCTCTTGCTCCCGTCCTTCATTTCCCATGCCGACTCAAAGTCCCAGGCTGCGGCGGCGGCCGAAGTGAACGTGTACTGCAGCGGCGGGGACAGCCGCTGGGTGCGCACGCTGGTCACAACTTTGAGCATCGCGTTGTACGCGGCGTAGTCTTTGAGCGACTGGATGGTGAAGGCGGTGGGCACATAGTCCCTCAGCGGCTGGTACCCGGAGCCGTACTGGACGCACAGCTCCTCGCCAGCCTCCACCGCGCAGCACACGCCGAGGAAGCAGCCCCACGTGTCAAAGTGGTGGTACGGCGGCATGTTCTTGCAAATCTCCTCGGAGGAGGTGCCCTTCTTGTTGGCGAGCTGGACAAACTGGCAGTTGTACAGCCTGTCGGTGTGCGCCTCGTTGGCGTACGCTGAGATGCAGTAGCCCAGCTTGCACGCGGGCACCTCCTCCGGGTCGGCGTCAAAGTCGTCCAGGATGTACCGCGACGGCTTCGTCGGCGGCGCGCCCGGCCGGGCGTTCCAGCGGTTGCGGCGCTCCAGCTCCTCGCCCGTCAGCAGCTCCCCGACGTACGGCACGAGCAGGCCCGGCGCAATCGCCACCGTCGCAAAGAGGCCCATGCCCACGGGCGTCTGCCGCACATCCAGGCCGGGCCAGTTCCACCGGCCGTTGGCGTAGACGGGCGGGTCGATGAACCGCAGCGTTGCCGTCACCGTCTCGCCCGGCGCGTGGGGCGGCCCGAAGACGCTCATTGCTTGCTTTTTGCGAGGGTGCTTGTACCGCCGCGCTCAGCACGGGCAGCAACATGCCAGCGCGGTGCAGTACACTTGGAAGGGCAAGCAGCACGGGGCGCAGCACGGGCACACGGTGTCGTCGCAGAGGAAGCAGCAGGCTACATTGACCGCCTGCTTGGGGCCGCCCCACATCGGCTTCGGCTTGCGCTCCTCCGCGTGGCTCACGCCCAGCATCGTCTGCTGCGACGGCACGAGGCGGATCGACATACGTCCCGCGCTGCACCCGTAGTTGTATTCCTTTGTTCATTTGTGTCACTTGGGTCAGAATTGTTGTTGCAATCTTATATATTGACAAGTCCGCAGACGGCAATGTCGCTCGTCGGCCCGCCAATCCCCCTGCGGCGCTGACCCGGCACAGCGCGCGCCTGGCGCGTATTAAAGGAAGTCATATAAACCCTCTCGCGCATGCAGACCGAACCCGTCCTCGGCAGGTTCACAAGTCTGACCCCCTCCAGGCTTGTCTTGCTCGCCGGCGCGTCCCTCCTCCTCGCAACCCTCCTGCACCGCCTCCATGGCCGCGCCCTCCGACGCATTTAGCCGCGCGGCAGCCGCCCTGCTGGCCGCGCAGCCGGGCCTCGAGCTGCTGCCCGTGCCCAGCAAGAACAAGCACCCGTCGCTGCCGCACAAGCCCGCGCCGCTGCGCGGCGGCGCGCTCGGCCCGCCGCGCTGGCGGCGCGACGTCGCCGCGGCGAACCTGCACAAGTTTGACCAGACGGACGGCCTGGGGCTGCTCGCCGTGAACGGCCTGCTGGTCATCGACTTTGACGACATGGCGCTCTACGAGGAGTGGCACGCGCTCTTCGCGTCCTCCTTTGACGCCACGGTGGCGGCCAAGACGCGCAAGGGCATGCACGTCTTCTACAAGCGCACGCCGCTGTGCGACGAGCTGCAGCTCACCGACGGCCCGCTGGGCTCAACCGTGGGCCCCGACGGCCGCGCGGTGAAGAAGCCGCTGGACCTGAAGACCATCACCAGCCGCACGCAGACGGTGACCCGGCCCGACGGGACGACGTACGAGTACGCCACGCCCGGCTTCGTCGAGGTGGCGCCCACCAAGAACAAAACCTGGCTGCGCTCGCCGACGGAGCACGCCATCCTGGCCGTGCCCGACGAGGTGGCGCGCAAGCTCAGCGAGACGCGCGGGACCAAGACCGCCGCGAGCCGGGCGGCGCGTGCGCCCCGCGGCAAGCCCGCGCACGACGAGCCCGCCGCCAAGCGGCACTGCCCCGGCGGCGCCGCGGCGCTGTGGAAGCCGTGCGTCGACCTGAACGCGCCCTGCCTGACGCGCATGGGCTTTGACGCGGTCAAGGTGTTTGACGCGCACGAGTACCCCGCCGCGGGCGCCTCCATGCAGGCTGCGGGCTACGTCAACGGCGTCGTCCAGTTCAAGCTCGCCGCCGGCACACCGTGCCCGCTGTGCGCCAAGCCCGACGGCCACGCCAACGCCTACTGGCTCGGCGTGCGCGCCGACGGCTCGCGCCGCGTGCTCAACCACTCGCAGTCGTGCCAGCCCGGCGGCCGCCGCGTGGCGGTGCTGGTGCCTTGGACCGCCGCCGGCCGGGCGCGCTGGGCGGCGGCGGCGCGCTCCGACGGCGAGGAGGTGCCCGACTGCGCGGTTTCGGAGCTGGCGCGCCTTTGCCCCGCGCTGTTTGGCGGGGCGCGCCACGCCTACCGCCTGCGCGGCCGGCTGGTGGTGTGCGTGGGCCCCTCTTCGTTCGTGGTGGTCCCGCTGACGCTGCCCGACTGCTACGGCTACCCGTGCGTGCAGCGCACCTCGGAGCCCTGGGTGGAGCAGGCGCCGCCCGCTGCGCAGCTGCTCTCCGTGCCGCTCTCGGCGCTTCTGCGGCTTCTGCGAGCCTCCTGAGCGCCGACGCGGCGTCTGGCCGGCGCGCCAGGCGCACCAGGTGCGCGGCGCGGTCCGTCACGCGCAGGACGTACGCTCGCGCGGGCTCGCCGTGCGTGTGCTCGAACATCAGCCGTGTAACCAGGCACTGCACGGCGTGCTGCTCCGCGAGCGAGTCTCGGCGCCCGGCAAGCGCGCCGCGCATCTCGCCGCACGAGCTCTCGTACTTTGCGTCCACAGAGCACTTGAGCTCCACCACCGCCAGCGCGCCGGCGGCGTCGCGCGCCAGGATGTCCACCGCAGTCGCCAGGCGGCCGAACCGCACCGCCACCTGCGCCGCCACGGGGGTCAGGCCCGCCGCCTCCAGCGCCTCCAGCGCGCGCCGCGCAAACGGGTGGCTGGGCGCGCGGCCCGTGGCGCAGGCGGCGGCCACCTGCCTGTCCACCAGGGTTCCCAGCGCGCGTCCCCCCGCGCGGCCGCCGCCGCCCGTGGACGCCGGCGCGGCGCGCGCGTACGAGTAGCGCGGCCAGAAGAGCACCTTGAGCAGACGGGTGATGCCCGCCAGCCGCGCGCCGTCGGCCGACACGAAGCACTTTGCCGTTTTGTCAAAGGTTGCCATTCATCGTCCATTCTTGACGTGTAGAAATACGGTTGTTTTTTGACGCGTCGTATAAGCCGTCGCGCCGCGGAGGAGCAGATGCTTCGGCTCGCCAGCCTCGTCGCGCTCGTCGTCGCGGCTCGCGCCGCCACCCGCACGGTCGAGCTCTCCGGGGTGCAGCTGGACGTCGCCCAGGCGCGCGGCCAGTCCTGCCTGCAGCCCGGCATGGAGCTGGAGAGCGTCGCCGCGCTGCCCGACGGCGTGGAGCTCGTCGTGAGCGGCGAGGCTGACGTCGACCGCTACGCGCTCGCGCAGTGCCTCGGCGTCGCCGCCGCCGACGGCGGCCGCGAGCTCCTCCAGTTTACCAACCCAAACGTCTACGCCTTCCAGCTCCTTTTGAATGTTAGCATAGTCGACTTCAACAAGCATGCTCTGTGGTTCAACAGCGCCATCGAAAAGGCTGTGTTTACGATTATGGCTGGGACGAGTTCTACGTCAGGAACGTGTTATGCAAGTATGTGTCCATCATATTATAGTTCACAACTGTACAATAGTGTGTCAACTGGTGGTTCAATCAATAACTGTGCAACTGTACCAAATTTGATTGAACAGCAGCACATTAAGCTTGACAATGTGACAAATCCAACTACGAATCTGGTATCATCAAATTTAACTACCGTTACCATACTCATCGAGTATCCAGGTAGTCCATTCACTAGTACCACATTAAACACCTGTTTGAATAGTCTAGCAACATCTGCTGGGAATTTCTGCACCGTGCTCCCGGGCGTGCTAAACACATTCTGGGGAACGTACGACGCACAAGTTGCCACGAGTGTGACTTGCGTGCCGAATAGTAATGTTGTAGTACCAACTACGGGCTACACCTGGACGGCGGACCCGGGCGTGGCGCGTTGAGAATTGTGTTTTGTCTGTCGTGTAAAAAACCCCCGCTCGCCGGATGCCTCCCCGTACGCCGTGCGTCTGCTGCGGCGCGCGCCTCAACGTGCGCAAGCGCTCGCGCGACGGCGTGCGCCTGTGCGTGGAGGGCCCCTGCCGCACGGCGGAGTACGCGCTGCTCAACGTGCGCCACCTGGTGGCCCCGTGCGACAACGAGGCGCGCGCCGCGCTGCGCGGCGTCGTGCTCAGGCTGGGCAGCGCGGCGCGCGAGAGCCTGCTGTGCTACCGGAAGGACCTGGAGGCGGTGGCGGCGGAGGCGGCGGCCAGCCGCGCGCGCCAGAAGGCTCGCGCCGAGGCGCTCTCGCGCGAGCGCAGGCTCAACGCGCTCCTCGTGCGCGCCGCCATGCAGTCGCTGGGCGCCACCCGCCGCGACGCGAGCGCCTTCCCCACGCTGCGCGCCGCGATGCGCACGGGCTTTGCCAGCGTCCCGCGCGGGCTCGTCACCGTGCCGCGCCTCTCCTTTGCCACCGCGGAGCTCTTCGTGCTGGAGGCGCTGCAGCTGGACGGCTTCCTGCGCATCTGCTGGCTCTCCATGCGCCAGACCGTCAGGGCGCCCTTTGCGACGCTCGCCTACGGCGCGCCCGACGGCGACTTTGTGCGGTACATCATGTACACGGCGCAGCTGGGCGACGCCGCCGCCGTGCTCGCCGCGGAGCCCGCCGTCGTGCGCGCCGCCTGGCGCGGCTACCTGGAGCACCGCTGCGTGCCGCCCGAGCTCGACGGCTGCGCCATGTGGCCCTGGCTCTCGCGGCCCAGCGCGCGCGTTGCCGCGCACGCGGGTGCGTTTGCGCCGCCGTGCGACTCGCCGCTGCCCGTGGCGCCGGCGCTGCGCTGGTCGCCCGCCGTGCACCTGGACGCGATGCGCCCCTGGGCCGTGACCGCATGCCGCGAGCTCGTGCTGTGCCTCGCGGTGCACCCGCAGGGCCGCTGGCTGTGCGACGACCTGGTGATGCACATTGTGCGCATGCTGGCGGAGAGCACGCGGCCCGGCGAGGACGCGCTGGCGGCGCTGGCGGCGCGAGGCCGGCTTCCGGCCTGGGCGTCGTAAAATGCCGTGGAATATATGCTCCGCATGCGTCGTGGGTCACATGATGAACTCGCACCGCCACCACTCCTATGTGGGCGCGCCGCAGCCGCAGTTTGTCGTGCGCAAGTCGCAGAAGAACATGATTGATGTGATTTTCATAATCATTTTCGGCATCCTGTCGTTCACCTTTGCCTTTGAGGCGGCCGTCTACTACCGGTCGTTTGGCAAGGATGCGGCGCAGATGCGCATGCAGTCCACGCAGAAGCTCTCCACCTCGCTCTACGTGGCGGCCAGCCTGCAGGCGCTGCTGCTCCTCGTGCTGGGCCTGCGCGGCTTTGGCATCTACATCAACCGCGGCTCAAAGTCGCTGGACGCAAACAACGCAAAGTCGTACAGCACGCGGCTGGAGAAGTACCCGTACGCGCGGACGTTTGCGTACAACGTCTTCCGCCTGCACGTCGTGCAGATGGTCATCATGGCGCACGCGCAGCTCCCCAACCTGCTCATCACGGGCCTCTGGGCGGCGCAGGTTGTGCGCGACGGCATGGACCCGCACGTCGGCCGCAGCACCGCCTTCGGCCCCGGCTCGGGGGTGAACAGCCACCTGGCCAAGGCGTACGTCTTCCACACAATCGCGCTCGTCTTCTCCAACTGCTACAGCTCCTACGTGCAGGTGATCCTCTTCCCCAACAGCGAGGAGATGACCGTCGCACCCGCGGAGGAGAGCGCAGTTGCAGGCGAGGCCTCGTAAACGTCACGGTCGGTATATAAGCCTTCCGATGTTGTGTAACAGCAAGAATGAAGCTTTGCTTTTGTCTCTTGCTTGCGGCGGCGCTCGCGCAGGTGCCTCCGCCGCTCGCGGCGGACACGGGGTTCGTCGACCTCGTCGTGACGCTGTCGGGCGTCTCGGCCACCTCCGTGTTCGCGGACAGCGCCGCGCGCTTCTGCTTTGCGCAGGTGGCCAGCTACGACGTCAGCCAGGTTGCCGTCATCGCCTCCAAAGCCGTGGCGGCCACCCTGACCATGCAGCTGGGCTTCCTCTCGCCGATGCAGTCCACGAGCTCCAGCACGGGCGCCGAGCAGAGGCTCGCGTTTTCGGTGGAGCAGCTGCTGCTGGCCTGCGTCGCGACGCCCGCATGCTCGGCGTCCGTGGCTGCGTGCCTGCAGGCGCAGGGCCTCGCCGGCGCCAACTGGACGCAGGTGGCGCCCAGCGTCATGGTGGGGCCGCTGCCGCCGCTGCCGCCGCAGCCGCCTGGCAGCCCGCCGCCCAGCCCGCCGCCCGGCGTCGGAAACGGCGTCGTGGCCTACATGCTAAACAACGCCGTCTTTCCTGCGGACCAGAGCCCCATCCCGCCCGACCGCAGCAACGCCTCGCAGACCGCCTACAGCTCGCCGTACGGCAACCAGTACACGCTGTGGCCCAACCTGCCGCTCACCCCGGCGTCCACGGGGGTGACCGTGTCTGCGACGTTCTCGAGGCCTCTTCCGGGCGGACCCGTGCCTCTCCTTTTCTCTTGTACCTTTGGAAATTACAGATTTTGGGAATATGGGTGTGCCTCTTACTGCGATTCTATAAATGTGTGGACACTGAAAGTTCGTGACAGTAGCAATAACAATGCTTATCAAAGCTTAGTTAGTTCTTCTGCTACCCCTTCTCTCAATGATGGTTGGGTGTCTTCTATTCCTCAAACCGTGACTCACACCTTGGTGTTCACTCCGACATTTGGACAGTTCTATGTCAACGGATACCTTGTTCTCAATTTTTCCCTTTCATCTTCGACGGGTGTCAACCCTCAGGACGGACCCTACACGTGCGTGGTAGCCCAAAACACAATCATCAACATCACCAGCTTCAAAATCTCAAACGGAGTGAGCGCGGCGGCGCCGCCTCCCACACGGCCGCCGGCGGCGCCGCCGCCGCCTGCGCCGCCGTTTGTCTTGCCGCCGCCGCCCGCGCCGTCGCCGCCG
>Ga0007839_1000403_pt1 | contig 7061 bp, 6 predicted proteins | sample CryBogCBE18Jul08_FD_56249 | JGI IMG/M metagenome (GOLD analysis project Ga0007839, IMG submission 56249) | Freshwater microbial communities from Crystal Bog, Wisconsin, USA - CBE18Jul08 | ecosystem: Environmental > Aquatic > Freshwater > Lake | place: Crystal Bog, Wisconsin, USA | collected...
ACCTTCATGGAGCGAGAACTCAACCCCTTGGGCTACCGAGTGTTCACCGACTCGGCTCCCGTGATGGAAGTTGAATTGGCGAAAAAAGCGGGTCTTGGATGGCGTGGCAAGAACACGCTTTTGCTCAATCGCGATGGAGGTTCGATGTTTTTTTTGGGAGAGATCTACCTGAGCGTTGATCTCGCCTCAAAACCCCCTCCCCCCGAATCCGACTCTCACTGCGGGAGTTGCACAGCTTGCATAGACATCTGTCCAACCCAAGCCATTGTGCAGCCCTACTTGCTTGATGCAAGGCGATGCATTTCATATCTGACCATTGAGCACCCCGGCTCCATCGATGTCTCACTCAGACCCCTCATGGGCAATCGAATCTATGGGTGCGATGATTGTCAACTCATCTGTCCTTGGAATAAATTTGCCAAGCGCACTCCTTTGCCCGATTTTGATGCGAAAACACATTTGACCCACCAGTCCTTGCTCACTTATTGGACGTGGAACGAAGAACAATTTCTTCGCCACACAGAAGGGTCTCCCATTCGAAGAATTGGCTTTGAGAGGTGGCTCAGAAACCTATGCATAGCCCTTGGAAACGCGTTGCGTGACAACAAGTTGAGCACGCAAACACACCAAGACATCCGTGCGGCACTGAGCAAGCGCTCAAGCCATCCCAGTCCATTGGTCCAAGAGCATTTGAATTGGGCACTACAACAATCCACGGCCACGCCTGCATGACGAGGTTCATCCACCAACTGAGAAAGAAGAACTCCAGCGATGTGCTTCAATGGAGCAGTACTCAAGACGAGACACTGCTTCAAAGTGCTCGAGCACAAGGCCTAGATCTTCCCAGCAGTTGTGAAAATGGCACTTGCCGCACTTGCTTGCTGCAATGCATGCAAAGCAATCCAAAGGTCAGCTACACCACAGAATGGCCTGGGTTGAGCCAGGAGGAGAGACAAACGGGTTTTGTGCTCCCTTGCGCAGCCATTGCGCATGAATCACTCGCCTTTGAACCCATTGCTTTGCTGCCCTCGCAATTTGAAAAGACCTTTTGTGTTGTCTTTGAAAACGATCAATTGTTGGTGCTGGACAAACCCAGTGGCCTATTGTCTGTGCCGGGTAAAGGTCCAGAGAATCAAGATTCATTGACGGGTCGAGTTCAAGCGGTAAGAGGCCCCAACGTTCTGAGTGTGCATCGATTGGACCAAGCGACCTCAGGCCTCATCGTAATGGCCAAAGGGGCTGAACATCACCGAACGCTGTCTATTGCGTTTGCCAACCAATCCATCCAAAAACGCTATTTGGCGGTGGTCAGCGGCAAGGTTGAAATTGGCTCGACGTGGAAAACCATTGATCTGCCTATTCACGCACACTGGCCTGATCGCCCCAAAAGATGTGTGCATGCAGATGGCAAACCCAGTCAAACGCGCTTCAGAGTCTGGGCAAACAACGAACAATGCTCACTGCTTGAGATCGAACCCTTGAGCGGCAGAACACATCAAATCAGAGTGCACCTTCAAGCCATTGGACACCCCATCTGGGGGGATCGCTTGTATGCCCCCCAAGAGGTGGCATCTGCCAGCTCTCGTCTTTTGTTGCATGCATGGCGTCTCACACTCAATGACCCCTTGAGCCAAGAACAGTTGTGCATTCAGACCCCAGGGCCATTGCCCACCCAACCCACAAGTACAAAAGGTCATCAAGACGAGCACGACAAACCTGCGACCTCACAAGAGAGTCTTCGCATCCTTCGCGCCCTACAGTGGCATGAAGTGCCAGGTTTCTCCCATATTGGCAAGCCCTGATGGCATGCTTAGAATGTTCAATATCCATACATACCTAAATCTGCAAAGGATCCACCATGCATGAAGTTGTCATCACAAGCGCTGTTCGAACTGCAATAGGCACCTTTGGTGGACGTTTAAAGGACACACCAGTCGCAGACATGGCCACAACGGTGGTTCGTCATGCCATTGAACGCGCAAAGATTGAGCCCAAGGATGTTGAACAAGTGGTCATGGGTCATGTGGTGAGCTCTCAACCCAGTGATTTGTACCTCTCACGCGTGAGCGCCATCAACGCTGGTTGCTTGCCCAGTGTCACCGCCTTCAACGTCAATCGCTTGTGCGGATCAGGACTTCAAGCTTTGGTCTGTGCCGCACAGTCCATACAGCTTGGTGACACTCAAATTGCAGTTTCAGCTGGTGCAGAGAACATGAGCAGAGGACCCTTCATCAGCAACTCCAATCGCTTTGGTCAGCGCATGGGAGACTCCACTTTGGTGGACATGATGGTTGGCGCTTTGCACGACCCCTTTGAGCGCATTCACATGGGGGTGACAGCTGAGAATGTGGCCCAAAAATGGGGCATCACCCGCGAGATGCAAGATGCACTTGCACTTCAAAGCCACCACAGAGCTCAAAAAGCGATTGAGAATGGTTACTTCAAGGAGCAAATCGTGCCCATGGAGCTGAAGTCGCGCAAAGGCGTGGAATCGTGGCAAACTGATGAACACGTGAGGTTGAATGCAACGAATGAGGACTTTGGCAAACTCAAGCCCGTTTTCATCAAAGAAAATGGAACCGTGACCGCTGGCAACGCATCTGGCATCAACGACGCCGCAGCCGCCTTGGTGTTGATGAATTCACAAACGGCACACTCACGAGGACTCCATCCCATGGCTCGCTTGGTGAGTTACGCCCATTCTGGCGTTGAGCCCAAATACATGGGCATCGGACCCGTGCCTGCCAGCCTTGCAGCCCTCAAAAAAGCAGGTCTAAGCGTCAACGACTTGGATGTGATTGAAGCCAATGAGGCCTTTGCCGCACAAGCCTGTGCGGTCATCAAAGACTTGGGACTCAATCCAGAAAAGGTCAACCCCAACGGCTCCGGCATCTCGCTGGGTCACCCCATCGGAGCAACCGGTGCATTGATCACCGTCAAAGCCATCCACGAATTGCATCGCATCCAAGGTCGCTATGCCTTGGTGACCATGTGCATTGGTGGTGGTCAAGGCATCGCTGCGATTTTTGAGCGACTGTGAGCGTGAATCCAAGGGCTGCCTGTTGCCAAACGTGAGCAAGCCCAACACAAAATTCTTTTGTGCTGGAACTGTCGCAAATTCCCACTCAACCTTAGGGGTGAGTGAGTCCCCACTTACGCGTAGGTGTTGACGTTGTTGCCCTTGGTGAGGGTGGCAATCAATTGCGCGGTTGGTGCTGCTGGGCTCGCAGGAGCGGGAGCTTGTGGAGCCACCTTGGCTTGCTGCCACTGCGCAACGCTGCTTTGAATGGCTTGGGGCGCGGCCCCTGCACCTGATCCGATTCTCATTCCCATGACGATTTCCTCTTTGAGAGTTTTCAGACCCAAAATGAAGTCTATGAACACCTCTACATTGGTTTAATCGGAATTTTTCCCTTCAACTTGAATGTAAGTTTTGTAAAGTTTTCCAACCCTTCTTTGCTCTGGATCAATTTCAAGAGCACAACCCCTCGATCCAGTCTGCTAAAGTGATGACTCACCATCAGCTTCTCAGGTCCCCTCATGTCTCATTTGCTCGTCATCGATTTACCCGGCGGGAACGACACCGATGTTTTACAAGCTGCGCTCGACAGAGGTGACAGCTTCGTATTCTTGACCTCGGATTTGAATTTGTACTTGAGCCAACCCAGGATCAAGGCATTCTTAGATCAAGCGCACGAGCTCATTGAGGTCAAAGGCTTTGAATGGGATGAGGTGCTCAAAGCGGTGCTTGCCTCAAATCAAAAAAGGGCCCTGGACGCGGTACTTTGCTTGATTGAAATTCGGTTGCTTGAAGCCTCAAAAATTGCCAGTGCCTTAAGCCTTGGGTATTTGAACCCAGAAAGTGCCGTACTCTTGAGAGATAAATTCAATGTCAGGGCCCGATTGGCAAAACATGGCATTGCCCAACCACCCTTTGAACTGGCCACCACCACTCAAGAGATCAAAGATGCCGTGAGTCGCTTGGGCTTGCCCGTTCTCATCAAACCCGCAGACGGCTATGGATCACAAAATGTCGTGGTCTTGCAAACTGAGTTGGATCTTGACCCGTTGGTGAGTCCAATTGAGATCATGCTGCCCTCAAGAGCAGACTACGGATTGGGCGTCATGGCCAACGATCGCTTGCTGCTGGAGCGTTACATGCAAGGCAGTTTCATAGGGGTCGACACCTTCAGCTTGAAGGGTGAACATCGATTTTTGGGTGTCAATGTCAAAAAAATGTTCCCTCCCCCCTCGTTTGCCATTGAAGGTGGATGCTTCACACCCAGGACACAAGCGCACATCGAGCTCGAACGCTATGTCTTCTCCATTTTGGATGCTGTGGGCTTTGATTGTGGTGCAACACACATTGAGATGATGTTGACAAGCGAGGGCCCCAGACTCATCGAAATCAACCCTAGACTCGTGGGTGCAAAAATCGCTCGTCTGGTTGGCTTTGCCATGAACCGTTCGACACACTCTGACTTGATTGACATTCACCTGGGTCGTTGGCCCAAAGACTTGCTAGAAAACTCCACCCACCAAGTGGCCGTGTCGCGTTGGTTCACCTCTCCAGTCAGTGGTGTGATTGAGAGCATCACGCCTCCCCAATGGTCAGATCCAAATGTGAAATGCGTTGAATTCTTAAAACAGGTGGGAGACTCTGTGATGCCTGCATTTGAAAATGCAGCGCGCTTGGGCTATGTGATGACCTGTGGGAGCGACGAATCTGAGGCAGAGGAACTGGCCCGCCGCTACATCGAAGACACCGATGTTTCAATTCTCACGTGAGAGCTCAACCCCCTAACCTGTGTGGTGATTCAGTCCTTTGAACCCAGGACTTCGGAGAGCGAGAGCAAGTGGCCCATTTTGATCTCCTTGGTTTCCAAGTAATTGGCGTTGAAGGGATTCATGCCAACGTGATGCTCGGTCCTCAATACCTCAAAACCCAACTCCTCAATGGCAATGATTTTGTCAGGGTTGTTGGTGAGCAGTTTGAGTGATCGAATTTGAAAATGCTCGAGCATGCCTTTGCAAACGTCGTAGTTGCGTTGGTCATCTTTGAATCCCAAGAGGCGATTGGCTTGAACCGTGTCTGCACCTTTTTCTTGCAACTGGTAGGCCTTGATCTTGTTGACCAAGCCAATGCCTCTTCCCTCTTGGCGAAGGTAGAGCAAAATGCCTCGACCTTCTTTGGCAATTTTCTCAAAAGCACTTTTGAGTTGTGGACCACAGTCGCAACGAAGGCTGAACAAAGTGTCACCGGTCATGCACTCCGAGTGAATCCTGGCCAAAACAGGCTCACTTGCGTCCACTTGCCCCAAGGTAATGGCCAAGTGCTCCTTGCCTGAGCTCACCTCTTTGAAAGCATGCAGTTCAAAAGTGGCCCACTCGGTGGGCAGCGCACAACTGGCTTGAAATTCAATGACACTTTGATTCATAAGGGCTCAATTCTAAGTCGTAGAGAAGCCCTTGGCAGTTAGAGCGCGAAATGATGCAAGTTTTAGAAAACGAGGTCGCACTGAACCCGCTCAAGTCCATTGATCTACAACTGGAGCTTTACACAAATTTGGGCGATTCTTTCTTAAGATCCAACGCTTTGGAGAGCAAGGCATAAGAAGCCCTTTGGACAGCGTGATCATGCGCCCAAGTGATCACCGCCAACTCCTCCAAATCCAAACGATGAGCCAAATCATTGAGTTTTTGAGCCACTTGCTGGGGGTCTCCAATGAGAGCCTTTTGCTCGAGCGCTCTCAAGTGGGGTTTCTCGGCCTCTGAAAAAGAAGCCACAGCGTCTTTGGGGCTGAGCATGGGACCAATGCGTCCAAGTTGACGATCCAATTTCCAACGAGCACGACTTGCAAATTGATACCGAGCTTGCTCCTCGGTTTCTGCAGTGAGTGCCCACACACAAACCACGGCTCGGGGCTTGGGATTTTCCTCAGAGGGCTTGAAGTTGTCTCGGTACAACTCCAAGGCTTGATCCACACCAGCTCCGTCGGTGATGAAGTGAGCATATGCATAGGGAAGCCCTAGGTGTGCAGCCAATTGCGCACCGTAGTCTGATGAGCCCAATACCCAAATATCTGGTCTGGTTTCAGACTGGGGGTAGGCAAACACCCCGTGCCCAGGGTGGCCCACTGGCATGGTGTGCCCAGAGAGCCAAGCCTTGAGCTCCAAGATTTGCTGAGGAAACCGCTCTGAGGCATGGCGATCGGGATTGAGCACGTGCGCTGTTCTTTGATCACTGCCCGGTGCACGACCCACACCCAAATCGATTCTTCCTGGGGCCAATTCATTGAGCACCCTGAACTGTTCCGCAACCTTGAGCGACGCGTAGTGAGGCAACATCACCCCTGCACTGCCAATTCGAATTCGATTGGTTTTGGCTGCGATGGCAGCCATCAAAATCTCAGGTGCAGTGCCCACAATGCTGGGGTGCGAGTGATGCTCGCTCACCCAAAAACGGTGATAGCCCAAGTCCTCCACAAACTGAGCCAAGCCAACGCTTTGAGAGATGACTTGACCGTGCGGAACGCCTTGAGCCGCCACAGACTGATCAAGCACAGAGAGCTTCAAGGCCATGACGACTTCAACCCGCTTTACTTGAGCGCTTTGAATCTGACACGCTTGGGCTTGGCGCCCTCTTCACCCAAACGCTTGCGTTTGTCGGCCTCGTATTCTTGGTAATTGCCATCGAAGAAATACCACTGTGAATCCCCTTCACAAGCCAAGATGTGAGTGGCGATGCGGTCCAAGAACCAACGATCGTGGCTGATCACCATCACGCAGCCTGCAAACTCAAGCAGCGCATCTTCGAGCGCTCGCAGTGTCTCCACATCCAAGTCGTTGGAGGGCTCGTCAAGCAAGAGGGTATTGGCGCCGGCAATCAAGGTCTTGGCCAGGTGCAACCTGCCCCTCTCACCACCTGAGAGCGTTCCCACTCTCTTTTGTTGGTCACCGCCATTGAAGTTGAAGCGACCGCAATATGCACGGCTTGCCATCTCAAACTTACCCACCGTCAAAATGTCCAGTCCGCCTGAGACGTCTTCCCAAACCGTTTT
>Ga0007839_1000405_pt1 | contig 7056 bp, 4 predicted proteins | sample CryBogCBE18Jul08_FD_56249 | JGI IMG/M metagenome (GOLD analysis project Ga0007839, IMG submission 56249) | Freshwater microbial communities from Crystal Bog, Wisconsin, USA - CBE18Jul08 | ecosystem: Environmental > Aquatic > Freshwater > Lake | place: Crystal Bog, Wisconsin, USA | collected...
CCACTTTCTCTCGGTAAAGAAGGATACCTCGCCCTCTTGGAAAACCTCGGTGGACTGCGGTTCAACAACGGTGGCAAACGTGGCGGTTTCGGCACTTGTGTCGGTGTTGTGGTCGGTCTGAGAACCCGTGGTCAGGAACTCAGTAAAAAGAATCGGGCTGGTGATAATGATTTGGGTGATGTAAGCCCACACACTCGTCGCTTGGGTGAGCGCAGCCTGCCCGTCCTTGCTAAAAACCGCCTGCTTGATTGCGGTGACGGTTTGGGACAAAGCCGAAGATACATTTTGAACCCGTCGGACAGCCTTGACGGACGATACGGCTTGCGTCTCCGAGGCAGAGCCGACAACGTTGTAAACGGCGTTTTTAGCACTTGTTGTGGCTTGTGTTTCGGCATTGGCGGAACGGCGAACCAGCGTTCGAGCCGCCGTGCCGACAGCCGACATAACGCCAGAGGCAAATCCAAACTGTAAATAAACTGCAATCTTCACCGACGAAGCGGAGAATGATTGGGCATTTTGACCGGAAACTGTGTGTTGGACGGCTCGCTCAGCGTTGGCGGATTCCAAAAGCGAAAGGGCGGACAGCCTCAGCAAGTTAGCGATTTTGATACCGGCAACGGCTTGATTCTGAGGGGTGGACGAGGTTGCCTGATACGTCGCCCCCTTGACGCTGCTTAATGCTTCACTACCGGAGGCAGAGCCAACTTCATAGTGAACTGTGGTGCGGTTGCCCACGGCTATTTCACTAGCGGAGGCAGAGCCGACCTCTGTGCGGATTTTGTTTGAGTTACCGACAGCCGATTCGGTTTGCGTTTCGACACCGACCAGCGTGTGAATGGTTGCACGATTGGAAACGGTTGCTTCCGCAAGTATTTCCGAGCCAAGGCGGATTTTGACGGTGTTGGTATTTCCCAACGCCGATTCCAAAAGTGGATTTGCCCCAGAGCGACCCAGAGCGGTGTTTTTACCACCATTGACTGCTTCGGTTCCCGCCACCGAATCCGAGCGCACCAATACAAGTGTGCGTTTTCCAATTGCTCTTTGTAGCAAACTTGTTACGCCGACGACGTTGTAAGCGGTTCCAGCAAACGAAACTCCGTAATACAAGCCAGAAAAGGGCGTGTTGCCCCCGCCGTTGTAGAGAGTGCTAAAAACTCCGTAAGTAGGCTTGGTTATGGGCATAGCCCGTCACCAGCCTTAGTTGCTCATCAACCAAGTAGGCGTGAAGTTCAGCGAGTCGTTGGCGGTTAAAACGGGGCTAGAAGCGTCAGCAAAGTTGGCTGCGTAGAGGGCGGTTCCACCCGTCAGAGCCGTGGCAATAAAGAAGCCGTTAGCCGCAGTCCACGTTCCCTGAGCCGAGAAGACCGAGTTCGAGGCAGGAACGGACTTCATACCCGTTACAGCGTCACCAAACGTCACCGTTGCGCCGTTGGATTGGTTCGAGGCAAGGGGCGACGAGAGAACAACTTGGTTTCCGACAATGGCGGTCACGACCTTGACGGACTCCGTGCCGACCACAATGCTCATACCGAGGGTCAGCGTTTTACCACTTGGGGCAACGCTGGCAAGGGTCACAACCTGAACGCCCGAAGAAACTGCGCCGTTGAGGGTAGTGGTTCCAAAAGGCGTGGTGTAGGAGGTGGCAACTGCGGGGGTTCCGTAGGTAACGGTCTGACGAGCGTAGTTCTGACCTGAAACTTCCGTGATTCCACTACCAATGGTGGCGGTGGTAGCCGGAACTGTCGTGCCAGAAAGACCCGTAAACAAACCGACATACAACTGCGAATAGGTCACAGGGGAAGCCGTGATGACCTGATTGAACAAGACTGTAAGGCCGCTATTGAGGAAAACCTGTGCCACGCATACTCCTAGGGGACGTTATTCTCCCCCTAGTCTGCCACAAAGTTTGAAAAAACCTACTGTGCGGGGCTGGGGTCTGCCGGTGCGACAGGCGCAAGGGCAGCGAGTTCCTCGGTGTGAACCTGCAAGGCTTGGTCAAGAGCCGCAATGGAGGTCGTGGCAATTTCCTGAGCGTTAGTGTCGCCCGTCAATTCAGCGACCTTCAAGTTCAGGCTGTGCTGGTAAGCCTCAGCCGCGAACTGTTGAATTCGCTGGGTAAGAAGGTCACGCTTTTGGTCGTCCGAAAGGAGGGTTGAGTAGTCCATGGATTTCACTGTAGCACACTACCCACTCGGATAGGCGGACTTCAGGTAACGGACGATTACGACTCCCGAGCCACCGTTGCCACCGAAAGTGTTTAGGTTCTGCCAAACCGTATTTATTCCACCACCACCGCCTGAGCCTGTGTTGGCAGTTGCGTTAGAAGCCGCCGTGCCGAAGGCATTTGCACCGGCTGTCGCACCACCACCACCTCCGGCTGCGCCGTTGCTCTGCGAGGGGACTCGTCCGGTTGAGTCACTACCACCACCACCACCACCGCCTGCCAGACCACCCGAGTATGTCGCAATCGTCACACCGCTAGAAATAAGCCAAGTGTTGTAAGTCGTGCTTGCTGAACCGCCCGCCGTTGTTCCAACGGCACTTGCACCTCCACCTCCACCAGCGACGCTTGATGTTGAAGTTCCGCCACTGTTTCCCTGACCCGAAGTTCCCGTTCCGCCAGCGAGGGTGGTCGTCGAGCCACCGCCACCACCGCCCGAACCACCGTTCCCACCCGTTCCCACTCCAGCACCACCGTAACCACCGCCAATGGCAGTGAGGGATACCGAGCCACCAATGAGTGACGAGTTTCCACCAGCCGTTCCTGCGCCACCGCCAGCAGACGAGTTAGACCCAGCCCCACCTGTGCCAATGGTGATTGTGTAAGTTGCCGTGGCGAGGGTATTGGAACTTCCGGTAGTGCCAGAAACCAAAAGGCCACCACCTCCACCTCCACCTCCACCGGATTCGAAGTATGTGGTGTTTGCGCCCGTTCCCGATGTGTGTGAACCGCCCTGTCCACCACCGCCTCCGCCACCCAAAACAAGGGTGTCGGCAAGAAGCGTTCCGCCAGATACGACAAGCGAGCCACCCGTAGTGAAAACCCGATACCAATAGGTCGCGTCGCCTAAAAGCGTTCCGCCCGTGATGACGACACTGCTACCCGATGAAATAGTTTGGAAGGCCCCATAGTTGCGAGCCGACATTGAGATAGTGCTAATAATTGGAGTCATTAGTATTTTGCAAGGGTCAGAAGCATTGTGTAGTTGTTAGTTGATGTGCAAATTACCGTAATCGTGTAAATATCCAACGTCGAAGCGTCCGCCGCCGTCCACACTGTTGCGCCTTGGTAATAAGTCGTCGTCGTGTAAGTGGAGGTATAGGGGGTCGCCTGTGCGGGAAGACCCGAAGCCGACGTTGCGTAGGTGTTGATAGTAATTGAGGAAGGCAAATAAGCCGTTGCACCGTTAGCAACCATAAGAACGTAGGTTGCCGAGTAACCAGCCGTCGTAGGGGCGTTCGTGAGGTTGATTGCATATGAACCGTTGGGGTTTGTGGTGTAAAGATACGGCAGTGCCGTTGCGCCGTTCAAGGCGGCTGGCGTTCCCGTTCCTAACGTTGTAGCGGTGTTTATGCTGACCAACTCGTATGGCGAAGCCAAGTTGGGGCGTGTTCCGTAAACTTGTGCGCCCGTTCCGGTTGTGGAGAAATAACCCGAATAGGTATACCAAACACCGGAGTAGTAAATCAGTGAAATGTTCTGATAGGTGTTTACCGTAATCGCGGTGTTGGTTGGGGTCGAGCCAACGTTTATAACGTCCGAGCCATTGCGCCACAAGGTGACTGCGTTTGATTGGGTGTTTACAATCGTGTTTATTGTTCCGTTGGGAGGGGCAATCGGCAAAGCAAGGTAGGTTGAAGTAGTAGTTGCCACCGTCGTTTCGCCAGCACCCGCAGTTTGAGCAAGGTAGAAAGCCTGACCCGATGTAGGGGTTCCGCCAATCCACCCGTTTGCGTTGAGCGTGAGGGTGTTAGAGGTGTTCGAAGCGACAATGCCTGTTGAAGTGCCAGAAATGACCGTATATCCGGCATATTGGTTTACCGTCCAAGAAACCGACGCACCCAAGCCGGTTGATGATGTTGAGGTCGAGGTTCCACCAGCGACACCGCTTCGGGAGGCTGTAGTGCCGGAGTTGGACAGGACGGTTGCCTGAGTCGTGCTGACCGCCTTGCCCTGAATCTGCGTCACAGTGGGGCTTGGAAGTGTGCCGGTAAGGTCGCCACCGCTAAGAGTGGTTGTAGTGGAAATAAGGGTTCCCGAAGGCGGAAGATTTAGGCTGGTGGAGTTGGTCGCTGTAAGGCTAACGGCGTAAGCACCTGTCGAACTAATGGATACCGCCGTGTTGCTGGATACGGTAAGGCTTCCAGCGGAAGAACCAATAGTCAAACCGTTGTAGGTTCCGCCCGTCACCGCACCAGATGAGGAAACGCCAAAAAGAATAGTTCCCGCAGAGTTCTTTACGTCAAACAAATCTGCCGTCTGGCTGGCAATGCCGTTGATAGTCAATGGAACGGTTGTCGTCGCCGTTGTGGAGATAGAGGCGTTGGTCAAACTTGGGCTGGTCGAGGAAATAAAACCGGAAATCTGCCCGTATGCAACTGCGTCTGATGACGTTGTTCCGTTAGCCAAGCCCGTAATTTTTTGCGAGTTCAGTGTAATAACGCCCGCCGACGAAACGGAAATAAGGTTGGTTCCCGCCGAGTTTTGGATATCGAGCAAGTCACCCGTCTGCGAAGCAAGACCCTTGATAATCAAACCAACTCCGGTGGTCGAAGAAGGGTTTGCCGTTGCGTTTACTACCGTTGGAGAGGTGGCGAGGACAACCGAACCTGAACCCGTTGAAGTAGTTGTTCCGGTTCCACCCGCCAAAATGGGCAGTGTTCCCGCCGTCAGAGCCGAGGCGGAGGTCGAGTAAAGAGCATTGTTTGCAGCGGTAAAACCCGACAATCCCGTTCCGCCATTGGCGGTTGCCAAAATACCGACAAGGTGGTCGGTTCCGTTGGCGGTAGTCATATACCACTGCCCACCGCCGTAGTTGATAAATGAGTAAGCCTCATTTGGATTGACTGTGTAATTGGTAATTCCCGTCCCACTGCCAAGTGGAATCATTGAGTTGCTTCCAAAACCAAGCGTCACATTGTTGGTTGAGCGGTTGATGAACGACCACATAGCACCGTCTTGCGGGTTGGGGGGTGCGGTGATTGTTTGACCCGTGCTGCTTCCCGTAAAAATGGTTACTTCGTTCACCTTTGCCGTAGCAGTGGCAGAGCGAAGGGCAAGGTGGTTGGAAATCGTAGACCACCAAGTCCCAGGGCTTCCCGCCGCCGTGCAGACCCAAACGGTTGCCGTTTGGTCAATAACAAAGTCACCAACTTGGAAAGTTCCCGCAGTAGGTGCGCCATTGACGGTTCCACCGACGTAGCGGACGGCAGTTTGTGCGCCAATAAGACCTGTAAGAGCAATGGATTCTTGTGAAATGCTTTGTGCCATAGTTTAATTATTCCTTAAAGTTCCGCACTCGCATACCACGTCAAGTTTTGCGTTCCGGCATTAACAGTGCTTACGCCCCACGAAACAACACTAGTTGAAGCGGGGTTGAAATTGGATAGACCGCTATTTACCAAAATCCCAAATTGAGTGTTGGTAACATTGGCTGTGATTACACCAAAATCTGCGCTAAGGACTGTTCCTGAGTTTCCAACGGCACTTGCTCGCCACAAATAGTTGTTGAAAGAAACCGCCGGAGTCGCCCGCATTGTTGTTGAAAGTGGGAAAAATCCACGGGTATCTCCGCTTGATACAAGGGTTACAAAAGACGGTGTAGCGTTTGCCACCCCACCGCCGGTCTGGTAATAACGCTGGCAAAGGTTCAATTCTTGACCGTAATTTCCTGCGGCTCGGCTGAATGACGTAGCAACTCCACCCAACTCGATTTGAACTCCCGTAATGTCGTAGTAGTCGTTAGAACCTGCGGTTCCCGTGGGGGCGTATTGGAACTGAACTGCGAATCCGGTGGTATTAGTGGGAATAACTCCCGAATAGACGTATCGCTGCCAAACCGTCGTCAATGTTGCGCTCTGTGAAATAACGTTGGTGGGCGAGGCGTAGTTGGTGGCGATGTTTTGGTCTGCAGCACCGACATTGGAGACTAACGCCAACTGCAAACTGCTTCCTGAGGCGGAGTAATTAGCACCGGCACGGGCGTAAAAGGAAAACGTAACAGTCTGACCCGCAAAAGGAATCGAACTCGCCGTTTCAAGCGACTGCCCAAAAATGGGTTGCGCTGTGCTGGTCTGACCAGAAACACGTTGGATTCGAGAGGCGTATTGGAAACTAACATTGTTATTGGTTGCACCTAATGAACCAGCCGCAATTCGTGAAATTTGGAATGAGCCGGTATTCGTGGCAAAAGCACCCCAAGCGCACCAACGGTCAGCGGTGTATTGGACAGAACTGCTGCTGGTAAACGACGTTCCACGTTGCCAAAATTCCATTGCGCCATTGACTAAAACGTTTTTTCCAGCCGTGTTTTGCACCGACAAAATTGCCGTTGCGCTGGGCGACGTTGCCAAAACGTAGTATTCGTAAGCCATTGGGGTTGCGCCCGACGACGAGTATCCAAGCGAGAAGGTCATTGCACCACCGGCTGCGACGTATGCCTTGATAGTCCCGCTAATAAAAGCCGCATTAGAACCGCTTAATGCATTTTGGCTAGAAGAACTGCCCGTGGTAGTGACTGTGTTGCCGTCTACGTCGGTGGTCGTAACAGAAAAAGCACCAAGAGTCGAACTTGTGGTCGCTGCGGTTGTTACCTTGGCGTAGTAGGCAATTTCATACATACCCGCAACGGTGGCGGTGTAAAGAAGTTGGTTGGAAATGGCAGCCGTTTGCGCCGTTCCCGTCGCACTTGCCAAAACGGACGTAGTTCCGCTAGAACCCGAAGCCGCACCCACCTGCACCCACGACCCAGGCGTTCCTGCAATCGTGCAAATCCAAATCGCACCCGTGGTGTCCACCACATAGTCACCAACTTGGAATGTGCCGGAGGCGGGGGC
>Ga0007839_1000430_pt1 | contig 6888 bp, 6 predicted proteins | sample CryBogCBE18Jul08_FD_56249 | JGI IMG/M metagenome (GOLD analysis project Ga0007839, IMG submission 56249) | Freshwater microbial communities from Crystal Bog, Wisconsin, USA - CBE18Jul08 | ecosystem: Environmental > Aquatic > Freshwater > Lake | place: Crystal Bog, Wisconsin, USA | collected...
TACCCGTTGCATCGGGCTTTGCTGTATTTAGCCCTGAGAGCTCGGCGCTCAAAGTTTCCTCTGAGCAACCTAAAACTTTTGCGAGTTCGCTTAAGTTATTGGATTTCTTGATAACACCATTTTTTTCTGCGGTCACAAAGTCCGGGAACCCGTCTCCGAATGTTTTAATAAGTTCATCAAAAACGCACCAAGCAACACCACCGGGTTGACCAAGCACCTCGACCGCCGCCTCTGAGTAACCTTTGGTTTCATTGTGAAATCGTTTTCCCAAAGAATTGAGCTGTACTCCACCTTCCAACATCACCGCCCATGTAATCAATATCCCGTGGGGCGAAGCCCAAGAACCATGTCCTTGATACCCCCCTAAATCGGCTAACTGCGCCCCAAGCTGCCTTCCCCATAAAACGGCTGAGCCGTCGTTGCCTTGGTGACCGGCAAAGACGGCGTCCTTGACCTGCGGCAAATACTCTTTCACCAACTCAGGGTTACCGCCGTATCCGTTACAACACAGAATCAATGCATCACAGGAATAAGTCTCAACTGAACCGTTAGGTCGCAACAGACTAAAACCCTTGACTCTTTTGTCTTGTACCCATAAATCTTTAACCAACGCTTCGTTGATGAGGGGAATTTCTCTGCGCTCAAGCGCACCCATCAACCTTGCCATTAAACTTTGCCCTGTCTTTTCTGGAACCGCATGCATTCGGTGTGTGCTGTGACCGGAGTACAAAAATTGATCCAATAAGATCCACTCGAAACCGTGCAAACTCTCAAGCGCATCTAGTGCCTTACCAACTGCCTGTGCGTAAGCCGCAGCGAGAGCAGGGTCAGATTCATTGCTTGATTTTTTTTGGATGTCTTTTACAAATAACTCCACACTATCGGCTATGCCCAAGCTCCTTTGAAGTCGAGTGTTGACTGCCGGTATAAACCCGGAGGACAAGGCCGTAGAACCCTGAGCCAAGGTATCGCGCTCAAACACTGCACACGCAACTCCTAGATCCGACAGATGCAGAGCACAACTCAAGCCGCAAGCACCGCCTCCAATTATTGCAACAGGTATATGTGCATCAGCGTGAGCTACATCGCTAAATTTTATTTGGGGGGGAGAGTAACTTATCACCTTACACCTTTCAAGTAATTGGAAGCACAACTCTTAAAAACAAATTAATCTCATCTGCAAACTCAATTATTTTGAACGATCCAAGACGAAAAGCTTAAAAGGTCACCTGGCTGTAAATCCGCCGTCGACGCAGATGATTTGCCCCGTAATAAAGGAGGCTCTGGAGGAGATCAAAAAACTCACCAACTCAGCCACCTCCCCTGCTAGTCCAAGTCTTCCCATGGGGATTGTCGCGTACATGGACTCAAGGGCTTGTGGATTTTCTTTGACTGCTAGGACCATTGGAGTATCAATTGGACCTGGACCCACAGCATTGATACGAATGCCCGTGCTAGCCCATTCGAGGGCAAGAGAGCGCACGAGACCATTTAAACCCGCTTTGGACGCCGCGTAAGCCGCACCAAATGGATGCCCTACTAAGCCAATTTGACTGCTGATAATGACGACACTGGGACAAGCGCTTGAGTGCAGCTTATCGGGCACTTTGCTCCAATGCTCACGCATGACACTCATGCATTGACGGGTCAATAAGAATGTGGAGGTTAGATTAACGTCCAACGTGTGTTGCCATTCGCTTAATTGGGTGTCATCAGATAATTTTTTATAAAAAACCCCTGCGCAACAAACCAATCCATCTATTGAACCCATGTGTGAGGCGGCGAGTTGGGTGACTTGCTCTGGTGCATTTGGTAGGGTCAGCTCTTGCACTATTGCATAGGCACCAGGGGCGTTTTTAAGGAGATGGCTGGCTTGCTCGGTATTTTGAACAACGCCACAAACAAAAGCCCCTTGGGCAAGCGCAGTTTGCACACTGGCCAGACCAATGCCCGTACCTGCACCTGTAATGACGAGCCGACGACCTTTAAGCTCTGATTGCTGGGCAACGGGTGTGTAGTTTTGTCTATCCATTAAAGACCTAAGTACCGTTTTTTTAGATCTGGATCACTGGCCAATTCGGACGAATCACCGCTCATAGGAACGACTCCGTTCTCCACAATATAAGCACGCTTTGAAATAGCCAATGTTTGTACCGCATTTTGCTCCATAAGCAAAATAGATTGCCCTTGAAGGTTTAGTTGTTTAATCAAAAGAAACATTTCTTTAACCATCAAAGGGGACAATCCAAGAGAGGGTTCATCAAGTATCAAAAGCAAGGGCTCTGACATCAACCCCCTACCGATTGCAAGCATCTGTTGTTCACCGCCCGACATCGTGCCTGCGGATTGACCTATTCGCTCTTTAAGCCTTGGAAACACAGAGAATACTTTTTCTAAGTTTTTTGCTCTGTTCTTTTTACCCCGCCGCACAGAGCCCATCTCAAGATTTTCCAACACATTGAGGTTTGGAAATATTTTCCTACCCTCTGGCACGTGTATCAAACCCCTATCCACAATTTGCATAGAGCTTAGACCAGAGATTTCTTCACCCAAAAACCGAATCGATCCGCTGTAGGGCTTGTAAAGCGCAGAAATGTTATTGTTAAGTGTGGATTTTCCCACACCATTGCTTCCCAAAACTGCAACTATCTCGCCTTGGTTAACGCTTAGATTTATCCCTCGTAGTATTTCAACGCCTGCATAACCCGCACGCAAGTCTTTAATCTCAAGCATCAACTATCTCCCGACCAAGGTAAGCCTCTACGACTTTGGGGTTGCTAACTATTTCTTGAGGAGCGCCATGCGCGATCACTTGCCCGTATGAGAGCACATACACATAGCTTGACAGTTGCATCACTGCTTGCATCACATGCTCTGTTAATAAAATAGTAACTCCGCTTTTGTTGATTTTTTGAATTATTTCAATCGTCTCCAAAAGCTCTGAGGGGTTTAGACCCGCCATGACTTCATCAAGCAATAAAAGTTTTGGCGACGTTGCTAAAGCCTTGGCCAACTCTAGTTTCTTGCGTCCAACTACGGTCAGGGAAACAGAGGGTTGCTCTAGTATTTTGGTCATTCCCAATTGCTCAGCAACTCCTTCAGCATGAGCGCGCGCGTGCTCATAATCCGAGTAACGTTGATAGGCACCAATTATGATGTTATCAATAACGCTTAATCGGGCAAAGGGTTGAGTAATCTGAAAAGTTCTGACTAAACCATGGCGAGCGATTTTATGAGGGGCAACGTTTGCGATCGGTTTTCCTTCAAATTCGATACCGCCATTATCTATTTTGTGAAAACCAGCAATAGCTGAAAATAAAGTTGTTTTACCTGCCCCATTGGGACCGATCAAGGCTGCAATTTGCCCCTGCTCAACTTGCAGAGAAACTTGGTCAACAGCCCTCAACCCACCAAAAGATTTGCTCACACCTTGGACTTTAAGCATCTGTGCCTCGACTTTGAGAGGGTTTGATTTTCTTAAATAACTCAATTAAACCGTGAGGTAAAAACGCAATAATCACGATCAACAATCCCCCATAGAGGACAAGGGATAGTCCTTGAACCTGACTGATTGAGCGAGTTCCCTCGCTCAGTATTGCAAGCAAAATTGAACCAAGAAGTGGTCCATAAACGGTGCCTTGACCTCCAATCATACTCACTAGCAACATCTCGACAGACTTATCCAGGCCAAAAGCAATACTTGGATCGATGTAGAGGAAATACTGTGCAAAGAAGCATCCTCCCGTCCCGCAAACCGCACCAGACAAAAGCATGATTTTGACTTTTTCTGTGAATACATCTATACCGAGCGCCTGCGCAGCTTCTTCATTTTCCCTGATGGCTGCCAACCGTGCCCCAAATCTGGAACGTCTTAACCATTCTGCTGTCGCAACAGAGAGGGCAGTTAATATTAAAATGATAAGATAAAAAGCAAGTCTGTCTTTGAATTGAAAATTTTCAAATCCGATTTTTTTCGGAATCAGTAAACCCAAACCCGCTCCAGTAAATTCGACAGAATTACTTATAATTTTAAATACTTCTACGAAAGCAAGTGTGATCAAAGCAAAGTAAGACCCCTTAAGTCCAGCTCTAAACGAAAGAATGGCGACAAACCCAGCTGATGCTGCCCCGGCAAGAGCGGCAGCGGGCAGACCCAACCAGGGGGATACGCCGTACCTTAACTGCAAAATAGTGCTGGCATAGGCACCGAATCCAAAAAAACCAACATGCCCAAATGAGAGTTGACCTGCAAAACCGCCTGACAAATTCCAGGACTGACCGATAAGGGCATAAAAAAGCGCCATAACGCCCAAGTTGATTGCAAAATTCGAAGTAAAGAGAAACGGATAAGCAAGCGCACAAATCAAGATTGCAAGGTGCAACTTCCAAGTAACTGAGTGTGACGCACCCGAGCGGGATTGGCTCATTTTTTGGCTCCAAATAATCCAACGGGACGCAACAACAAAATCAAAATAAATATAACTGAGATCCCGATTTGCCCCAAACTCTCGCCCAAATAAAGCCCGCCAAATGACTCAGTAAGCCCAACAATCAACCCGCCCACTAAGGCCCCTAAAAAGCTACCCATACCGCCTAATACAACTACGGTGAAGGCCACCAAAATAAATACATGGCCAATCGTTGGGGATACATAAAAAATGGGCATCAACAAACAAGCAGCAGCACCAAGTGTTGCCAAACCTATCCCAAATGAGACAGCGTAAATTTTGTCAACATCGAGGCCTACCAATCTTGCGCCCATTTTCTCTTTTGCGACCGCTCTTATTGACTTCCCAGTGTCCGTGTATTTAATAAAAAGACCCAGCCCTGAGCACAGCAACATTGCGCAGGCAAATGAGATCAATTTGGTTAGAGGAATTAAAGTCGGTCCAACCTCCACCATTTGATCTGAGTACGCTACAGATATGGTACGAGAGTCACCCTTGAAAAACATTAATGCTAGATTTTCGATAAAAATTGATATTCCAAGCGTGATCAAAAGTATATTTTCATCTCGTCCATTAGATAACTTTCCGATCAACCATTTAAATAATAAATAGCCTGTGATGTACATCACAGGGACCATGATAAAAATGGATAAATAAGGATCTACCTGACCCAGGGTTAGTAAGTAATACACGCCAAACATGGACAGCATAAGAAAACTTCCATGAGCGAAATTAATGATGTGTAAGACTCCGTAGATTAGAGTCAGTCCACAAGACACGAGGGTATAAATACCTCCGAGCAACAAGCCGTTGAGGATTGCCGAGATTATGATTGCAGAATCCAAAATATGCCCTGTTAAGATTTGTTTTCTCTACGTGGTAAGAGAAAGAGATTGAGCGGGCACATATGTAAAACCGTGTGTGCAACACCGCTCAACCACCAAGAAAAGCATTGAGACTAATTATGCCTTTGGTCTTGGGAAAATAGCCTTAGTAGCCGCAAACTCATTGGGCCAAACAACTTCAATATCTGTTTTGCTAGCCTGCAACAACGCTGCACGTGCACCCTGGTTTTGACCATTCACAAACTTAGTGGGGCCATAAGGCATAAAGTGATCGGAGAATGTGCTGTTTTGTAGCGCTGCGATCACCTTTTCTTTGTCTGCAGTGCCTGCTGCTTGCAAAGCTTCTGCGTATAACTTGACAGAGTTGTACGAACAGTAAACTTCAAATGTAAACAATCCTCCCTTTGCCTCCACTTTCTTGCGCATCTCCAAGGCTTTTGGATTTTTAGGGTTGTACCAATGGTTAAAGTCCATCATGTACTGCGCAACTTCAGGCTGTTCTTTAACTAGTTTGTAGTTGAATCCACCGCCCAAAACACTGAACATGCCTGCTAATTCAACTTTTTGTTGATTTAAAGTCCTAGCTATCAAAACGTATTCGTTTTGGTAATTACTCATAATCACAATGTCAGGTTTGATGGCTTTTATTCTGAGCACCAAATTGGTGAAATCTCTTGTTGGGGTCGCGTGAGCTAGGTTCTCTTTAGCCTCAATACCGATTGCTGAGAGTTTGCCGGCGAGCATTTTTGCAGTGCCAGTGCCGAACTCGGAGTCCTCATGAACGATCACAGCAGTCTTAGCAACTCCACCGGACATTTTATTAATTTCAGATAAACCTGCAAATGCATCTTCAACACATTTGCCGTTCCCAGGAGCTAAGCGGAAAACATTCTTAAGCCCTCTGTTTACTAAATTATCAGAAACACCCACATCAATTAAGAAAGGTGTGTTGTAGTTAGCAGCTGCTTGTGTTGCAGGGAGTGCAATAGCACTGGAGAAGCAACCCAAGTAAGCGGATACACCCTCTTGTTGGAGGCGCTCTACCTCGCTAACTCCGATTTCGGGTCGTGACTGAGAGTCTGCAAGCATGCCCTCTAACTTAGCGCCGCCCATTGACTTGATACCGCCTGCAGCATTGATCTCATCAATAGCCCAAAGTGCCCCCATTCTGGACTGTCCACCGTTGTAAGCAAGTCCACCGCTCACAGGGTGTATGAGTCCAATCTTGACAGGATTTGGCTCAGCCAACAACAATCCTGGAAAACCGATGGATGCGGTTGTGGCTAATGCTTGCTTGATGACGCTGCGGCGAGAAGTTTCAGTCTTTTTTTCCATCATGGTCGGGCTCTCTTTAAGTGAATTGAGAAATATTAATTACTTTTTACATAGTCTGATTAATAGACTAATTGAGTCTTTTACAAGTTTAGCAGATAGTCATCTAGGAGAAATCTTTTAAGGCTTATTAATTTGTCAACATAACCACAAACTCAAAAAAGCAGATTGTTTTTCAAAGAGATGCAGATAGATGACGATAGTTTTTTAGCTATGGTTCAAGAACAGTGCCATCTTCGTTTTTATTTTGGTCTATTTAATTT
>Ga0007839_1000470_pt1 | contig 6586 bp, 9 predicted proteins | sample CryBogCBE18Jul08_FD_56249 | JGI IMG/M metagenome (GOLD analysis project Ga0007839, IMG submission 56249) | Freshwater microbial communities from Crystal Bog, Wisconsin, USA - CBE18Jul08 | ecosystem: Environmental > Aquatic > Freshwater > Lake | place: Crystal Bog, Wisconsin, USA | collected...
CCATGGACACTCCTGCTTGATGCGATCCACGTGAACATCAACCACATTGTCACTCCAGGATGAAATCTCCCCTGAAATCTCCTTGAACTTGGTCACGCGACCTCTGTCACCACGGAGCAGCTCCTGCGTATCATCATACATATTGATGAATGTGTTTGACATTTCAGGGACCATACACTCCTCAAGCATATTCATATACTCACGACGCGCTTCTACGATTGCCTGCATTTCTATCCTGCCTGATTATTTTACTCGCTGCTTTGCGCAAATTGACAAGTGATGGAAGACCCTCTTCATCATCTTCATTCACAGGTCCTTCAGCCAGCTGAGCCCTCCCCCACGTGACTCGGAGCGCATAGCCGTCTTGCTGAACCGTGTAGCCAAGTTTCTTCAGTTGGCGCTTTATGTACTCTGTCGCAGCATCTATGTTATACACAGGAAAACCCCATACAAACGCGGGAATATCCATAGACGCCTGAGGAAAACCGAGCGCAACTGCACTACGAATCTTTTTGTCAAAGAGACCGAGGATATGTTTGTACGTCTCTTTTTTCAGGTTTCGACGCCGGGCCTCAATCTGCTGAATCTCCTGGGCTGTAATCATACAAGTGTCGCGTCAAATATTTTTCAACAAAATACGAGCCTGTGTTAATGGCAACGCTCATTTACAGTGACAGATGCAAACACTGTTTCAATGTTGTCGCATTCATCAAGACGAATCCAGCCCTCTTGAATGTAATCAAATATCATGATATCGCACAGGGAGTTCCTCAAGGAGTTACAAAGGTTCCTTCAATCATAACAGACAATGGAAAACTCTATTCAGGAAAGCAAGTCATGGGGTTTCTTCAGAGCATAATACCAAACAAGGTTTCTGGGGTTGTCCTTGGGGGAAAGCCTGCCATAGGCTTCAGTCTTCATAAATCTAATATGAATAAACCAATGATGACACCAGAACTCGAGCGAAAGATTAATCGTTCGATTGACGAGGGACTTAAGGACTTGGGAAGATAGACATTTAGGATGTTTCTCAGGACTGTCCAAGCAACAGCCTTTAAAAATATATTTGAGGTTCTGAAGGATATTATAAATGATATCAACATCTACTTTGATTCGACCGGTATACGTATCAGCACTCTTGATATTGCAAGAGTGTCGCTCGTCAACTTGTTCCTGGCGGCTGAAAATTTCGAAGAGTACTCGTGTCCCTCTGAAATTATAGCAGGTTTGAACATTAGCAATACGTACAAACTTCTCAAGTCGATTACATCAAACGATACTCTCAGCCTCTCCATCGAGTGTCCAGACTTTATGGATATTGTAATATATAACGAGTCAAAGAAATCCAACTCCAAATTTAGTCTGAAGTTGTTGGATATCGATGAAGAGATTCTAGAGATTCCAGATGTTCCTATGGATGTCATGACAACACTGCCATCTGTTGATCTTCAAAGAATATGCAGAGACATGGGGAACTTGTCAAATGAAATTAACATTTATAGATCTGGAAACCTCATAACATTCTCGTGCAACGGAGACTTTGCAAACCAAGAGACTTCTATAGTATGTCCTGAGACGATTGAGAAACCCATAGGCAACATCTTCAGTCTCAGATATATAAACATGTTTACCAAGGCGACTGGGATGTGCTCGAGCGTCCAGATTCTGCAGTCAACCAAGAGTACCGATATGCCCATCATACTCAGGTACTATGTCGCCAACTTGGGCGAGATGAAGTTTTTCTTGGCGCCAAAGACGGAAGTCTGACCAAGAACGTTTGTCACCTCGAGGAGACCCTCTTCTGGCTCAATGACCAGCTCTCTTTCATACCGGATAAATATTCCTATGCCGCCGTTTGCATTGAACATGAAGCGAGGAATCCAGTCAATCGACTTGAGCTGAAAGAATATAAACGGAAGCTGAGGCTCGGAGCCATAAAAGTCATTCCTTGGACCAGAGTACGGCTTTATGTAATCTGTAACGTCTTGGCCATTCCATAGAGCAGTCTTTATAGGTGCAAAGAATCCTCTCCCAACCTGACTAGGCAATTTATCCCCTATGTATTTGTAAATCTTACCATTGTAACTGTAGTGAAATACTTTTGTTTTGATATGACTCACAAGTGTCTGAACCTTTACAATTGTCCAATTCTTTCTCCTGAAGAATTGAACAAGCTGAATGAGTCCAAGTATGAGTTTGTTCATTAAAAGAATAGGAGAATATATCTTTAATGGAGGCACGCTTTAATGAGGTTGTGAAGCAGCTGGATGGTCAGGAGCTCTACGACTACATAGCACAATGTGTCCCATTTATAGAAGAATACACAACCAAAACTGAAAAGGGGATCCAAAGAAAGGATATATATGACAGATATCTTGACAGAGTTGAAGGCAAGGGGACTATAATCCACAAGAGCACAAGGGTCCAGTTCAAATGTCGTTGTGGCTCAACAAAGTTTATTCATGATAGAGCAACATCTGATGACATATGTACAGAGTGTGGAAGGACGGAGTATATTCAGTGTGAAGAGGCTGGGTTCAAAGAGGAACAAGAGATGGATAAGAATATCCAGTACAGTTACGATCGTAAGAATCACTTTAACGAATGGATTGCTCAGTTTCAGGCGAAAGAGTCGACAACTGTTCCAAGAGATCTTATAGAACAGTTGAGAACTGAATTCAAGAAACAAAAGATTCGTGATCTGACTGAAGTGACACATGGTAAAGTTCGAAGTCTGCTCAAGAAACTCAAACTCACCAAGTACTATGAACATGTTCCGTACATTTCAACTATTCTGAATGGAATCAATCCACCATCAATGTCACAGCCGCTGGAGGATAAACTTAGGCTGATGTTTGGACAAATTCAGGAACCATTCAAAAGACACTGTCCTTCAGATCGCAAAAACTTTTTGAGTTATTCATACGTCTTGTACAAGTTTTGTGAGTTGCTCTCAGAGGATCAATATCTCAAGTGCTTCCCTCTCTTGAAAGACAAGTCAAAGATTTATAAACATGATCAGATATGGAAGTTGATATGTGATGATCTGAAATGGGAGTTTATACCGACAGCGTAATCTCCTCCATCTGAAACTCTGGCCCAAAGTTGACCAGATACCCCTTGGTGTGCCCAAGTATCTTCATGTAATTTCGAATCTGATCTCTATTTGGCTCAGTGAGGCTTCGGACACTCTTGAGCTCTATGACACAATCATTCAGTATAATGTCGGCTCTTAGGTTTCCAATCACATGGCCTTTGAACTTTACAGGGATGATGCGCTCAGTCTCATATTGTATATTATTCAGTCGCAAAACAACTTCAAGAGCATTATGATAGATTGCTTCAGAGTACCCAGGGCCGAGCTCATCCCAGACTTGCTTTATCAGGTCAATCATAATGTTCATCAAGTATACTATTTTCTTAAGTTATACTAATGAATCTAGCAGTCAAAATATTATTAAGTCTTTTGATGCTTCTATTAGTTATATGGCTGATTGATTTTGGTCGCTGCAAGTTTAGTGATTGTACCTATCACTGGTGGAGATTCAATAAAGACAAATCTTCTTACAAAAGAAAAACTTCAAGTAGACGTAAAAAATATATGTACACCGCTCAGCCTCGACCAGTCCCACAGCCAGTCCCACAGCCAGTTCCACGGCCAGTCCCACAGCCAGTTCCACAGCCAGTTCCACAGCCAGTAACGGAACCTCAAAGTTTCATTCAAAATAGCAAAATGACACCAATAACTCCATCAAAAGTTAAATATTCAACGGGACCAGTACTACCATCACCTTACCGTCGAATGTAACGCTCGTTAGCACGCATAATACGCGAGGTTCTTGGATGTGTGTGTTTGCTGTATGTTGAGGCTGCAATCAGAGAGCGCTCGACATGTCTCAGACCAAGGCCTTTGACTGCTCTGCGTAACGCGGCATGGCGCTGAGCCACTGTGAGATTCTTCACGTCCGAGTATCCGTACCGGCCAAGCAGACCCTTCTGAAGCCTACCGATACCCTTCCCTTTGTAGGTCCCATGGGGTCTGCGCCCTGGGATGAGTTTGGATGGGACGTGGACCAGTTTACCGTCGCGGCGTCTATAGCTGTACGCTTTCCTCCGGATCATTTACTATTCTCATGGATTTTTTTGGGTATTTGACATCAAACTGAATGTAAAGATCACCACCCTTCATGCCTTTTCCGTCAATTCTGTACTCTAGACGCGGGTCCAAGATACCCAAGTCTTGCGTCGACAAATGGAAAGGACCTGAAAAGTGCGGAACCGTAATAATAGTCCCATTGACAGAGTCTACAAAGGAGATTTCAGGTTTGTAAAAGAGATCCTGACCGACCCGAGTAAAGTGCGGATGATCAATGACTAAGAATACAAAGGTTACTCCAATATCCTGTACCGGAACGCGCTCACCATTCTGCGTATCAGCCCCAATATCAAGTGTGATATCTCTCACCTCTTTGATTTGTTTCTTGTGATCGCAATCCTTGCACCCCTTGGGACACTTTCCCTTGCCCTGACACTCCTGACACGGCTGCTGTATAGCCATCGGTCCAAGCTGCAGCAGATGCATACCAGACCCCTTGCACTGTCTGCAAACTGTAGTGCAAATCGGACAATCCTTCATCCAATCAACCCTGAGTTTCTTGCGTTTCTCTTGGTATATGTCATCAAGTGTGATTCTGATGTGGTGTTCGCGCTCAGTTTGTCTTTGCTGTTGGGGATTGAACATCTTGAACAGACTTCCCATGTCAAAACCTGGGGGTCCTGCACCAGCCTCAGAGCCTGTCAAGTCATAGTTTCGGCGCTTCCCTTCATCAGATAGAACATCATATGCATGTGAAATCTTTTTGAACGTATCCGGATCGCCGCCTTTATCGGGGTGATGTTTCATAGCCAACTTCCGATAGGCTTTCTTTAACTCTTCAGGTGTTGCATCCTTTGAAACATCTAGAGTTTCATAGAGTGACATGTTAGTAATGCTTTCGTTTTTTTTAAGGCTAAAAAATCGTAGAAAAAGTAATGAGCATGTGCTTGGACCCTTTGATATTTGGGCCTCACTACTGGACAGTGATACATCTGACATGCTTCAATTCAGGGAACAAGCCTGATGACATTGCCAAGTTTATTGATACTCTTCCTGCTATTCTTCCATGTATAGATTGTTCAGATCATCTCAAGGAGAATCTGAAGATGCTCCCGTTCAACAAGGAGGATCCCTTCAGATGGTCTGTGGACCTACATAACCTGGTAAACTCACAACTGGGGAAACCCACCTTTGACTATGAAACAGCGCGTCAGTACTGGCAAGACAAGTGCGACGGAAAGAAACCCAGAGACTATAAACTTGTGATTATTGTTTTATTAGTACTTGTCGTCGTTGGAATGGCATTCCGTTGAATGAAGTTGTTGCAGCCATTGTGTATGCACCCATATTTGGCCACTCGATAATGTCACCAATGTTCAGATCTGGAAGAGATATGTTATCATATATAACATCTATTCCATCACATGTACATCCAAAGAGCGTCTGAGTCCCTGAGTACAGACCAAATGACGGCTCTGGTTTTGCATGATCAAATATCCTGCAGTTGAATGCACCATAGAGTGACTCATCTATTGTGACTGAATTATCCTTGTACCCAATGACTGGCGTGAACAACGTAGCCACCTTTTCAGCAAAAAAGCGACCAGGCTCTGCAATCACCTCAAAGCCTTGAGTATATGCAGAAATGTCCTTGGTTGGAATCTTGCCGTGGGTAAATCCGCCACCAATATCTATGATTGTTGGATTCAGCCCGTAGCTCTTGGCGAGCTGAATCGCCTTGTGTGCTTTCTTGATTGCATCTACATAAGCATCTTCACTCTGGGCACCTGAACCAACGTGAAATGAGATGCCAACGAGATCTAGACCGTACGCCTTTACTCTCGTGAGCAACTCGGGCCACTCAGTCTCTTCAGCACCGTACTTGTTGCCGAGCTGGCACTTGGCGGTCTTGTCGTCTGCTCTAATTCTCATTAACACCTTCATTGGATACTTGGACAACTTGTGAAGTTCAGATATTGAATCAAATGTAGTCATTGATATTCCAAGCTCATGAGCTTTCTTGAGCTCGTCTGGGTGTTTGCAAGGGTTTGCATATATAATCGAACCTTTGTCACCTACAAGTTCAATCTCTGTGAGACTTGCACAATCAAACCCAGCTCCGAGCTTGGCAAGCCGTTCGATAATGAGAGGATGAGGATTACACTTTACAGCGTAATACGGCTTTATTGTTGGAAATATGCTTTTCCATTCTACCATGGCCCGATCGAGAAAATCCAGATCAAGCACATAGTAGGACCCCACCATACGGTACTTGTTCTTGAGATTATTCTTTTAAAGACGAAACTCTCTGAATGAATAATGGAGAGAATCTTTCTGCTTGACCGTTCAGGGTCTATGGAGTCTATCAAGAATGACACGATCGGTGGTTTCAACTCGTTTGTTCGGTCCCAAAAGGGTGGAACACTCTCTCTGGTTCTTTTTGATCATGAGATTCAAGAGGTTTACAAGAATGTTCCGATTGAGCATGTG
>Ga0007839_1000474_pt1 | contig 6563 bp, 7 predicted proteins | sample CryBogCBE18Jul08_FD_56249 | JGI IMG/M metagenome (GOLD analysis project Ga0007839, IMG submission 56249) | Freshwater microbial communities from Crystal Bog, Wisconsin, USA - CBE18Jul08 | ecosystem: Environmental > Aquatic > Freshwater > Lake | place: Crystal Bog, Wisconsin, USA | collected...
AGCCATTACAATACCACTTATTCTAAAACATTTTTTATGTTTAGAAAAAAAACTAGATCTAATATTCGAATAGTCCACTTCATGGGCCCGAGAAAACCATGGAAAAGATCGCTGGTCACACCTCTTAATGCCCACCTAATAAGGACATACAAGCGCCGCCAAAACGAAATATTCAAGGTTCTAAATTCATAAGAATGAGACTGTAGATTAATTAAGCCATGCTTTCTTGTGATTCCAGGTAAAATCTTCGCCGTCAGCAGCGGTAGTTCATGCATATAAGGGCTCATCAGATTCTCTAAAAATTTCTTATCCCAATTGCACAGAAAGTTCTTCAATCAATCGGGCAGAGAGACAGGCGAGGGTCCCTGAGATGATTATTGAGAATTTTTTATTGTAAAAATCATCTCTGCGTTCGATCAATAGTCCGTAAATTTTTGATTCTGTCGCGCAATTCAAAAAGCTTCTCACTTGATTCCATCTTTGAATTGATCAATAAGAGCCATAAATATAGCTTGGGATGTGACTGCTAGGATTAGAGTATGCATATGAGGAGAATTAGGACTTTAATAGTCAAGACACTTGCACGTCGAATAGAACCACTTAATTTTTTTCCAAATTCACGAAGAATATATGAAATGAGTTACTACGGAGTGTATTTGCGTTCGCGTGGAAATGATTTAACCTTCAAATACGCTTTACAGGGACAATACGGCGAATTTATCTCTTCCATACTGAAAGAGGTGAACGTTGAGACAGTATTTCTTGACGTGGGAGCCAATATAGGCCTCTACTCGCTTCTTGCGGACCAGAACCCTTTTATCAAAGTGGTTCATGCGTTTGAACCAGATCCAATTACTTTCCTATATTTACGGGACAATGTGAATTATAATTTGGCTAAGAAAGTACATCTCCACAATGCGGCGATTGGTCCAAATGATGATGACACAAAGCTATTCCAAAGCTATGGTCATTCCGGAGGCGCGACATTTTTACCTTTCAGAGGTCGTTTCAATAGCGTTACAAAGCAGGTTAAAATGATTAACGAAATTCGCTTAAATGAGTTGCATCAGAAGAATAACAGTACGCTGCTTGTAAAGATTGATGTAGAAGGTTTCGAGTTAGAGGTTGTTCGAGCATTGCTGAGAACTGAATTTTTCCCGGACATTAGTCAATTCATTATTGAATTCGATGTTAATTATGGCACTGTTGATGAACTTACAAATTTATTAGAACTTTACTCCTTTCGGGAAATTAGGAGATCTAGTCAAGGCGATCACTGGGATGCATATTGGCTTAAAAGTTAATGTCAGATTGACTCATGAATGATTTTGTAAGCTCGCATTACAGGAATGATAAAATTTGGGAAATAAAAATTTCATTTCTGATTTACTCTTGAATTTGATAGAACTAACTGGATTAATAAAATTAATTGAAATATGACCCAGATTTGGCTCAAAGTATCTGGGTGTATTCAAATTACTCAACATCGCCACCATTAGTAGCGATCTCTTTAAGTTTTTGAAGATTATGCTGGAAAATCGCAATAGTTATGCCATACTTCTTTTTTAGCCCTAAGTGCTTTGTAGCTGGATTCCTTATGCCCAAGAGAATCACCGACAAAATTTTAATGGTATAGAAGAGCCGTCTAACCCGAGAGAATTTAAAGCTTTGCAATTCAATCATTATATTTATTAGGAAATTTTTGAGATTTCTCTCAGTTTGCCACTCGAGGGTATAGCGCTCACTCGGTGTTTTTTCATATAGGATCGCACTTGGAATCCACCTAGTCATAATTCCAGTACGGGCGAGACTTCTAACTAGATTGGTGTCTTCACCCCCAAAATTGTAGAACGGGTCATAACTTATTTTTCGATCCCGTAAGACTGCGGATGGGATAAAAAAATTTCCGCCTGAACCAAAATTGATTACATTCCCATGCTCCATTTCTGGAATTTGTTTCCAATCCGGTAGCTTTTTTCTTCCATCCATGTCCACTGGAAGATAAGGACCTACAAAGATGCTGTCTGGAAATTCGATAGCAGCAGTCAGATAAATGTCTAAGATATCAATCCCCATGTGAAAGCTATCGCTCAATTGTAGATTTAACAGTTCATCGTCGTCGATAAACATCATAGACTCATCAATTCTCCTCTGGGCTAAAGCTAGATTCCTAGCATTTGAATATCCTCGCTCGGGGATACGGTGAACTTCTACTTCAGGAGGGATTAAAATTCCCACCTCTATATTTGAGTTCCATACAATTATGATTCTGACCTGGTGCGGGGATCCACTCTTCAGTCGAATTAGCTGAGAGAGTAAATCTGATAGATTAGGGTTTTCACCTAAAGTACAGATGGCGATAAGAATTAATTCCTGAGTAGAAAGAGTCATTTTTGAGAGCAATCCTGACTTTCTGTTCCGACTAGATACTGAGGATAGTTTACCTGCGAAATAGAACTGCCTGTGGGCCAACTCGAATGCAAAATGACGCTTATCCCATTCGATTAGAGCTTTTTAGTGTCTTCCTTGGAAATCAAGCCACTTCCAGATCCAGATTAACTAAAATGTGGACTCAAAAACCATTTTGCGGGAGACCGACAACTCATCCTTCAAGGAAAGGAAACCTTCGGAATTTACTCCAGAATACTGCTCAAAGCTTTGTCGCATTCCTTTTCGCACTTTTAAGCACACAAAAACGCTGCTCCGACCCATTACCCTTTACTGTCATGTTTCCGGAGAACTATCGGGCTCCGGTTGGGTTGTGAGGGACTCGCATTACATCCCATACTGGGCATTAATATGAATCTATAAGATCCTTAACCACGCTGAAAGGAGTATAGCTTGTGAAGGATGAACGTCTTAGTTCGGTTCGCAATTCCTTTAACGTTCTACGCCTCCTACTAGCGACAATGGTACTAATCAAGCATGCAGAGGATCTCACCGGATTGCCTGGAATAGGAGGACCTGGAAAGATCGATATAGGAACGTTAGCAGTTCTCTTTTTCTTTTCGATTTCGGGCTATTTAGTGACGCCTGGGTTGGTCAAAGACGGAATTTGGCAATTCCTATTAAGAAGATTTGCAAGAATTTATCCTGCCTACATATTGATAATTCTATCACTGACCTTCATTTTTGCTCCTTTATGGTCATATCTTGAAACCGGAAAGGTTCAATTTCCTGTCAAATATATTTTTTTAAATATTGTTCCCTTTCCTCAAAGTCCAGTTTCTCCTAAATCTATGATGAATCAACTGAATGGCCTTCCGCATTATTCCTCTCGCCCTGGAATTCCAGATGCGCCACTTTGGTCACTTGCTCTTGAAATCACTTGTTATTTGGCACTGGCAATGTTGGCTGTAATGAGTAATCGGTCAAATAGATTTACATTTTTACAAATAATTGCAACGGTAGTTTTTCTTTTTTGGGTAATATCTTTGACTACTTCTTGGGCAATCAAAGATTTTTTGACTAAAAATGCGTCGCTATCTTTTCAGCTATTAAGTAAATGGCCATATATTCTATGCTTCCTAATTGGTATCTTGCTCGCTAGAATTCCAATAAATAAGTGGAAATCGCTCTACCTATTACCAATTGCTTTATTTGCAACTTGGTATAGTGGAGACTCTACCTTTAAATTTGCACTATTTGGTGCACTATCGGTAAGCGTTGCCGCCGTAATGGTTGGCGAATCTTCTATCCTCGCGAGAGTTCCTTTGCGACTGGACATATCCTATGGAATTTATCTTTTTCATTTTCCAGTGGCGCAATCCCTTATTCACTTTAGTACGTTTGAGAAGAATCTAGTTTTGTTAATTTTTATGACTTTTGTAATTTCCGTTATTTTTGCTTACCTTAGTTCGAAACTGGTAGAAGCGCCCGCAAAAAGAATGATAAGAGAATGGGGTAGCCGTTATCTTTAGGTATCACATGTTTACCAAGGAAGTCTTTTTAAACCTTTATAGATTCGAACATTATGTTTTGGAGAAAGATAATCTAATCTAGTTCCATTCTTGGATTTTATTGCGTCAAGATTGAATTCACTCAGCTCGAAAAGGCATGCTGCAGCCAGTTCAGACGCAACATTTGCATTAACTTCGTTCTGTGCAACACTTTTATTAGGCATTCAGATCTAGTTTTAACGTGGTTTCTGTGAATTCGTGAGATCTTAAACACTGGTATAGAATCGCTAGTCATGAGCGAAGTAAGCAAAAACACAAGATTCTATCTTCTTGATGCCGCAAGAGGTGTTGCTGCGATAGCAATCATGTCATTCCATCTTTATCTATATAGCTTGGGGAGATTTTGGTCGGGAATTAACACATTTGTTGATTTTTTCTTTGTGTTGTCAGGCTTTGTTTTAGCCCCTCAGATTATTCTCTTGGGAGCGAGAGAATTTCTTTTGAAGAGAATTTTGCGCTTGTATCCAATCTTGATACCCGTTTTTGTTGTAATACTCTTTTCAGAAAGAATATCCGGAAACTCAACAATACTTGGACAAGTCCCACCGACGGGTGTTCAGTATCTAGGCGCTTTTCTGTTACTTCAAGTATTATGGGGCTCGGTCATTTTTATTAACATTCCGTTGTGGAGTCTTTCGGCGGAGTGGTTCATCAATATTTTTTCGATTTTTTTTAAGTTTAAAGTAAGATTAATGTTTGTAATTGCTGCTGGTTTATTGATTGAATTTTGGGGCTGTTTTTAATTACAGGTGCCAGCTTGAGTGGGGAGTGATTAAATATCTTATTTCGATTGGTCGGGTGATTGTTGGATTCTATTTGGGAATTAGGTTACGGATAAGTTCGAAAGAAGTAGCTCGAAAAACAAGTATTACAAAATTTTTTGTTGTATTTTTTTTAGTGGCCTGCGAGTTCATTTTATTCGATATTTCGTCATACTTCATTCTTCTCTCGGGCCCCGTTTGCTATTTTCTAATTCGTGAAGTAGCCACTTTGGTTGACGTTCGTCTTCCAAGATATGTGCGAAGATGTTGTTCTTATCTTGGTAGAGTCTCCTATGGCATTTACGTGTGGCACGTTCCAATAGGTCGGCTTAGCCCTTCAGATTTTTTCTTTGATAACCTGGGATGGAACATGTCTGGACTTGTACGAACTGTATTCAAAGTGCTTTGTACATTTGCACTTATTGTGCTTGCAACTGAAGGTTCAATACGGTTCGTCGAGGTGCCGATTAAGAAATTTGTTCTCTCTCGACTTTACGCCAGAGCCTAAATTCGATTTTTAGGCTTTTTAGCCTTTAGAGAGAGATGTGCATCGAGCTGCTCTATGATTTTCTTTTATCCAGAGTGATGCTTTGTTTTGAGGACTTCGATATGAAGACAATGGTGCCTTGTGAGGGACTCGCATTACATCCCATGCTGGGCTTCAATATGAATCTATAGATCCTTAACCACATCCTATTTTAATACCAAAAGGGTTGAAATCAAGTTGCCTGAAAGGGCACAGAACGAACGACCATCACAACATCACCCTCTACGTTGCGATTTCTAACGAAGCCCTCTCAGGAGTAATTGAGCGTCCTAGACTCATCATTGAATCAGAATAGCCGGATTGGTCCCAAATTTGAGATTTTTTATCTAAGGTAAAGTGGAAACCTTGCCGTGATTTATTCGATCATGAGATAGTTCTGGGGTGAAGGCCATTCGAGAGTCAATTTTTTTAAGAGTTGATGATAAGAGCAGCACCAAAGGGCCGATAAATAGACTTCTCAACTCTCTTCACTCAATGAATTTTTTTTTGAGTCTAATAAGTAAATTCCTACTAATGCCTTTTTGGCTCATTCTCAGATTCGAGGTACCTACGATTTACCTGGAAGACGTGAGTAAGGATATTACGAAACTGACCCGCTCGCCTAATTCAAACCCTTTTTGCCTGAGGATTAGGTATAGATACTTCGGATATTCGCTTTCCAGAGTCATTGTTTTGAATGAGCACCGAGTTGAGAAGAAGGGTAGAGCATATTCTGCAATTCGTAACGAACTAAATTCTTTATCTAAAAATGGTTTTAAATCAAAGACCCTAAGAAATGAAGATGCAGCGGACTCACTTGATGCTTTTTTTGCAGTGTCAGGTAAACGAAATTGGAGAAATATCTCTCTAGTGCCTTCCAGCTATGAAGATTGTCAGCTTCTTGCGACAATTGTGGAAAATGAGGTCGGAGTACCTGTCGCCGCAAGCGCTGCATTTGTTTCAGGATGTCTCGCAAATAATTTCTACTATTTTGGCGTAGTATCTAACTCGGTGCGGTGGTTAGCTTGTGAAAAGCTTGTTGAGGAAGCCTATTCGGCAGGAGTAAAATATTTTCGGACAGACAACCTTTTAGATGTTTCTCATGGATCCTATGAATTCCAAAAAAAATTAGAGTATGTTACTTGCAATTTAAAGTGGGCGTGAGACTGTCGCTCCATATTTTAAGCACTTTCCCGTGCAATTTTTAAATCTCCTTCAGTATTATGCGCGTCCTAGCCAAGTCTAAGTTAATTCAACGAGTGCGTTGTGAGGGACTCGAACCCCCGACCCGGTGATTAAGAGTCACCTGCTCTACCA
>Ga0007839_1000493_pt1 | contig 6481 bp, 6 predicted proteins | sample CryBogCBE18Jul08_FD_56249 | JGI IMG/M metagenome (GOLD analysis project Ga0007839, IMG submission 56249) | Freshwater microbial communities from Crystal Bog, Wisconsin, USA - CBE18Jul08 | ecosystem: Environmental > Aquatic > Freshwater > Lake | place: Crystal Bog, Wisconsin, USA | collected...
GCACAGCAAGTTGTTGCGGTCTTTCGCGCCAAAGCTAAATATCTGTACACGAAAAGGAGTATTGAATCAATGAATTGTTGGTCAGTACACCTGCGTCATAAGCGACGGCAGGGCGGTAGCGTCCTAGTCAAACTAACATTTCCCACATATGCCGCTGCCTTGGTCTATTGCAATGGGGTCAAGGATCATCATGTGGAGATACGCGATCCACAAGGTCGCCTTGTAACAGCTGGAGGACCCACACCGCAGCAACCTGTGCCCAGTCCTATATTGCCAGAACCCACACCGCAACCTGTGGTCCATACCACAGGCCAAAGACTGCGTATCGCTGTGCTGTTCCGTGGTCCCATCCGCAGTTCCGCACAATGCGTGGCTAATAACGTCAACAACACCATGCAGGAACTGAGGCAGCAGCACAACATAGACAGCTATCTAGCAACCTGGGGCAGCAGCAATAATACTGAACTCAAGGCTCTGTTGCAGCTGGCAGTGTTTGACAATCTCATTGTGCAGACACCGCCTACTGACCAGCAGATTGCCAGATATGTGAAGAAAACAACTTTTGGGGTTTATCCTGTGCGCAACATTTATCGCGCATACTACCAGATCAAAACTGCATTAGATGTGATATGTGATGCAGCAGAATATGACTACATCCTGCACAGTCGTACCGATCTCTGGATCAAGTTTGGCAATCATCTCAACTCATGGTTTGACCCAAGCAAATACTCGACACCCAGCGTGGGACCAAGTTGGATAAACGACTGGGCTGGCATGGCCACACCAGACACGATGCAGCGCAGCTGGGACTATGGTACTCTGTCACACCTGGGCAGCATGATAGATGCACACAGTATACCAGAATACATCCTGCAGCAGATCATGAGTGAAAACCGCATAGATTACGTGAGGCGTGAGACTTCCAGCATATATCTGGATCCCCACAGAGTGCAACCCGGTGACAGGCTGTGATATTTGGTTGACACTGGGATTGTGATCTAGTATAAATAACAGGCGGGAAGGACAAGATAGTTAGTCGCGTGGTTCATACCCACGTTTCCTGGAGGATGCGAGCACCTCTCCCGCTACCAATAGCATCTGGTAACTGGCAAACAGGTATAGGCCATTTGCAGTTTTGGATCCTTGAGGTATCTCAACTGTCAATCAGACTCCAATAGGCGGCGTTCGTATATGGGTATTACCTCGGTTTTCCAAACCGACGAAGAGGTTTCGAGCACCTCACGCCGCTGACCCTATGTCATCAACCTCAAAGATTCCATATCTGATACTATATGATTCTGCATTGACAAGATTTTGGTTGACGCCGACCACAGCCTGTCATAATGTAATTGAGTGATTGTGGGCCGTTAGTGATAAAGGTAGCACAGCGCCTTTGCACGGCGCGGGTTGGGGTTCGATTCCCCAACGGTCCATTTTGTTCTTTGATAACTACATAGCTAGGTTATTCATCTGTGGGGGAATTGGTAGACCCACCCGCCTGTTAAGCGGACGCCGCAAGGCATTGCAGGTTCGAAGCCTGCCAGATGAGCCATCAAAGCAAAGTGTGAAGCACCACGTGCTCACTGCTGCCGTGAGCACAGAAGAGTGGGCAGCCAGTGCTGCACCATGAGTCAGAGGCGCCATAGTTTACGTGGTTAGAATACTGGGCCTTCACCCCTGAGAAGCGAGTTCGAGCCTCGCTGGCGCCACCAAAGTCTTACAATAAAGTCAAATCTGCCTCCAAAGCATAGACAGCGATGCAGCCGCCTTGTAAGCGGCAGAGTTCGGCGCACATCCGGATGGAGGCACCACACACCACGGAGCGTGGCGCAGCATGGTAGCGCATCAGTCTGGGGGACTGAGGGTCGTGGGTTCAAGTCCCGCCGCTCCGACCATTGTGGGCAGCATGAGGAAGGTGAACCGGACAGGCGCGCCGGACCGGTCTTGAAAACCGTGGGAACCTTGTGAACAGGGTTTGGACTTCGAGTGTACCCGCCTTCCGCCATTTGCCATGCCGAGGAATCACCTGCAGCATTGACAGATGTCGGTGTCCAAACTACAAACAATTGATGAGGCGTGGCCAAGCGGTAAGGCAGCGGATTTTGATTCCGCCATGCGGAGGTTCGAATCCTCCCGCCTCAGCCAATAGCTGCTGTGTGCAGCAATGGCTTCAGCATGTTATGCAAGCAGTGCATAACTGCGAACCAGCTATGCACTGCGTGCGGTTGCGTTGTGCACCGCAGCGTGCTATATAATTGCAACACACAGACTATCAACACCGAGGCACACACAGATGATCAAGCAGCTGATTCAAAACTATCGCGCATGGCTTCGTAGACAGGATGCCATGCATCAATTGGAAAACATGGGCACACGAGAGCTGGCAGACCTTGGCCTGCGTCGCTGTGATATTCCCTACGTGGTTCGTGGTCAACCTCGTAGCGCAGCGGAATTGCATGCAGACTACAGCAGCCTCAGCAACTGACTGGGCTGGGGTGCTCAGTCAACCCACTGAGTGGTGAGTGGAGTCAGCTAGTGTGCAAGATGGTCTGTGCAGCCATTTAGATGGCAGCATGGCCCATCACTCACCTCACCTCACAACAGCAAGTGCATCACACTGCAATTGGAATAACTAAACCATGATCAAAACTGTGCTTCAATATTTGGAACGAGCAGTGCTGCTGGTGATTGCAGCCTATGCCATGGGTGCAGTTGGTTCAGAGCTGCACACTCTTTGGACTGCTCAGCTGTTTGAACTCAAAGACATGCTGCAGCTGTTTATCTATGCTGAGGTATTGGCTATGGTAGCAGCATTTTTTGGATCACATGCAATTCCCATCAAAATACCGCTGTTTATTGCCATCACTGCCATCTGCAGGTTGATTATTCTGCAGAACAAGGATCATGATGGCATGTCACTGATCAACGAAAGTATTGCTATTTTGCTGTTGGCCATAGCTGGATGCTTGGTTTCTGCAATACGCAACAACAACACCGGCGATTGACCCAGCAGTTGGCCGCGTGGCTCAATTGGCAGAGGCACATGACTCAAGATCATGCAAGTGTTGGCGCCAATCCAGCCGCAGCTACCAAACAGCAATATGCCCGCGTAGCCCAACCGGTAGAGGCGTCAGATTTAGGTTCTGATCAGTGGAGGTTCAAATCCTCTCGCGGGTACCAATAGTCAAAGCCTGCGTAGCTCAGCTGGGAGAGCGCTGGATTTACATTCCATAGGTCGGCGGTTCGATCCCGTCCGCAGGTACCAAACGCAGCAGCAGTGTTTCAAATCTCAGAGCAATGCTCTGACTCATTGCTGCGGAGTCGCAGTGATCCTCTCAGGCACAGCACCACTACAGGGGCAGGATCAAATCCGTAAGTCCCATGATTGTGTGCCAGGGTAGCCCAACGGCAGGAGGCAGGAGACTCAAAATCTCCACAGTGTCGGTTCGAATCCGATCCCTGGTATTTTCCTAGCGATCAACACATGCACTGGCATAAAAATTGCCAAATGCTGAGATATGTACACACAGGCCCTGCTGCAAATTGCAGCACAAGCAGAGTAATGCCCTCATAGCTCAGCTGGATAGAGCGCATCGTTCCTACCGATGAGGTCGACTGTTCGAATCAGTCTGAGGGCGCCAACACTGGCCAAAATCAGTTGGCTGCAGGCACAAATATCTGATCCCTGCACTGGTCATTGCCACGGTAAGTAGCGCAACACACAGACTCAGCGGAGACCACAGTGACCAAAGTGCTTTTTATTCTCAAGAGACGTGAAGACTACAATGCTGTGGTCCATTCACATGTGGGGCTCAGCACAGGTCTCTACAACAGTGCCAGCTTTGTGAACCAAATGCTGCGAGATTCTGGAATACACAGCGATCTCTGTGTGGTCACTGACAACAATGACATAGATCGAGTGGTCACAGAACACAGACCCACACATGTGATCATTGAAGCACTGTGGTGTGTGCCCAGCAAGTTTGCAGTGCTGCAGCAACTGCACCCACATGTGATTTGGATCATACGCCTGCACAGCGAAATGCCGTTTATGGCCACAGAAGGCATAGCCATGGACTGGATCTGTGAATACTCAGGATTCAGAAATCTCATCATTGCCTGCAATGCACCGCGCATGCTGCGTGAAACTCGCGACTTGGTGAGACTGCGCAATCAATGCACAGTGGCTGAGGCTCAGCGCCGAGTGATTTACCTCCCCAACTATTATCCGCAGCACTATGTCTACAAGAAATTGGATAGTCACAAGCACAGTTTGGATGTATGCTGTTTTGGAGCTGTGCGACCCCTGAAGAACCATTTGCTGCAGGCTGTGGCTGCTGTGCAAATGGCAGAACGCTGGGGCAAAAAGCTGCGATTCCATGTGAACAGTGGGCGAGTGGAAGGCCGCGGTGAGCCCATAGTTCACAACCTACGCAGTGTGTTTGAACAGCTGTGGGACCGGGGTCATGAGATGATCAGTCACGAATGGACGCCTCGTGAACAGTTTCTTGAGCTGTGTGCCAGCATGGATCTGGGCCTGCAGGTCAGCTTCAGCGAGACATTCAACATCGTGGGTGCCGATCTCATCAGCCAAGGTGTGCCTCTCATAGGGTCAGCGGAAATTCCCTGGGCAGTGGGTCTGTTCACTGCTGATCCCACCAACAGCAGAGACATCATACGCAAGATGTCACTGAGCTATGAGCTGCCCTGGCTCAATGTGCGCTGGCATCAGCAGCGACTGAAAACCTATACATCAGACACACGCATAGTCTGGGACGAATATTTTGCTGGGTGAACTGCTGTTGACCCAAAGGGCAACAGACTTTCGCTCGGAAGATTAAATAGTGCTGCCGCACACAGGAGATAGGCCCATGTCACGCTACACGCATCATGTTCGTATCAATAAGTGGGAATATGGAGAGCTGGGAGCTGTGACTCGCTATTTCACCAATTATCAGGATGCACTGCACTGGGCACGCCGCAGTCGTGCACACAGTGCCAAGATCTATGACAGTGAAACCGAAGAGCTGCTGCTGGCACTGACCGAATATGAACTGCTGCAGTTGCAAATAGCAGAGGACAGCTACGCCTAACTGTGATCACTGTGCAGGGCCTGCAGCACAGTTTTGGCAAAGGCCGCATGTGATCTCACACCTGCATGATAAAGATCTCTGGCCCAGTCATCTTCTATGATGCACAAGTCGGGCATGTGCAGGAATTTAACCCTGCGCCTGAGACACAACAGCTCCATAGCCAGGCGATTCTTGGTCTCGTTCAAAACCCTATTGCTGTCGTCGTGACTGTAGAGAGTCATGTAGTCTCTGAACCTCTCCTTCATAGCCGGCATTCTGGGGCGCACCAGCATACCGGCTATGAAGTGTGCGATGCCACCGTTGTCTGACTGCCCATGCAGCAGCTCCCAGCGAATGCCAGGGGGCTGTAGAAATATCAGGATCCTGGGTTTGATCGCATCTATCCAGCCCACCGTGAGGCGGAAGGCAGTGTCGCTGCTGGTGCCACCTTGACCCAGATTTGCACAACGCAGTCTCAGCTCTGCAGCCACCAGTGTGGGCCATATAGCCCACGGTGGCAGTCCTATACCGCAGGTATTGCTACAGCCCACAAACATCACAGTTGGTTGATCTGCGAATTCTGGACTGCGAAAACCCTGACTGTTGAAGTCATAGCACACATTGTGTTCGGTCCAGCCCAGCCTGCCCAAATCCTGTGGACGATTTTTGACATTGTGCTGCCAGCGCTCAGCAGTGTCTGAATCAAGCCAAGTTCTGCTGGTATTGGCAAACTCTTTGTAGAGGCTGTGATAGTACCACATGCAGATATTTATCACGGAACTTTGGTTGCAACACAGCAAAATGCCAGTATACTTGGGCAGTTGGAAGGGTGGCCGAGTGGCTGAAGGCACAGGTTTGCAGGACCCAAGAAAGGCTTGGCAGGAGTTCAACTCTCCAGGGTTCAAAATTAAACCTGCAGGGGCGCTAACGTCCCTCGAGGGTTCGAATCCCTCCTCTTCCTTGTGAATTACTGTGTGTCTAAAGACACACAGCTTCCTGCTTCATCCCAATTCCTGCTGTGCTTGCTCCTGAATAAGGCTGTCTTGCTGCAGCGGCAATTGCGGATTTGACACAGTGACGCTGCTGTGGTATATTGAGTCAAGCGTGTCCTGAGCTATCCAGGGGCAGTGTGTTTATTATCAAAGTTGTGTTGACTGCCCAGTATCTGGGTGGGGTAGGGCTTCTGTGGATCACACGTCTTGGTGTAGAATCTGCATCCCCAGCACAGCGAGGTCGGGATGGTGTCTGTCTTTGATCAACACTGTGTGGCTAGAGCCATAGTTGGCAAAGTGCACCTTAGAACCTTGGTAACCCGCACACTGTAAAGAGGGTCGACACTCGTGCCCCTGGATACCTCAGCACAGGCACCGGCAGTGATCTGCTGTCAAAACTGGGCCATCGGGCAACTG
>Ga0007839_1000519_pt1 | contig 6349 bp, 6 predicted proteins | sample CryBogCBE18Jul08_FD_56249 | JGI IMG/M metagenome (GOLD analysis project Ga0007839, IMG submission 56249) | Freshwater microbial communities from Crystal Bog, Wisconsin, USA - CBE18Jul08 | ecosystem: Environmental > Aquatic > Freshwater > Lake | place: Crystal Bog, Wisconsin, USA | collected...
TTGTTATACATAGGGGTAGCTGTCATAAGAACTAGCTTCATGCCATGTACAACCTCCAGAAGCTCTGAAAGCGCGGGTGAAAGCCTTTTGCCGGCCGCCGCATCAGCAACCTCGTCGTCACCGCCTGCCGAATCTATATTATCATCCGCACTCTCACCGGGTACATCGCGCAGATTATGGGCCTCGTCAATGATTACAAGGCGGCCCTCAAACTCAAGACGCAGCGCACCAATCATGTCCGATCTATCAGACGCCTTCACGCGTTCAATATAACGCTGGAACTGAATATAACCCATGAACTCATATCGCGCATTAATGAAATCGCGAACGCGGCTGGCGATAACACTCTTCTCCTTCTCATATTCCGTCCCCGTGCGGCGGAGATAATAATCGGCTGTACATCCTTTCAGCGTATTCGGCGTATTCTCATCCCCCGATAATTTGACAGCATCAATATCAAAAATCGTTCTGCGGAAGTTGGGCTGAATATTCGGCGGAGCCACGATAATTACCTTCTTATTTGGAAAAATGTGTAAATACGATTCGGCGATTGAAATGGCTGCGCACGTCTTACCGACACCTACCCCGTGGTATAAGAGGGCTGACTGATAAGGACACTGTGCTGAAAGGTAGCGGCTTACGAACCGCTGGACAGGGCTGAGCTCAAACTCAGCATTAGGATTACAAATTGTATTTGCCTTTTCCTTGAGTTGGGTGAGTGACAGCTGCTTATTCTCTGCAAACTCCAGTTTATGAAAGAGCTTTTCGTGAAACCGAGGATCGTCTAGGTCAGGATATAAGCCGAACTGTCCCTCTACGTAATCTGAAAATGCGTTTCCCGCCCACGGTGTTGCTGGATCCAGTGCCTCCTTTTCACCAGCCCCGCCGCGCTGAATGGCTGCGTCGTGATATGCCGCTACTGACGAGCTCACACTGGAAAAACGGGGAAATAGTGGCGGGTCATGGCGAAGTGTAAGATAGTCATAGAGTTCCCGTCTTTTTTGGGGGTCTGTTTCTGTATCCCACCTGTCCAAGAGTGAAGACATCCTACCAGTAAGATTCATTTTAAGATGCGTTAGAAACCGAAAGACGGAGGGGGCAGTAATTACGTAAAAGGCTACTCGCCTTCAGCAATATCTCGCGCTTCTCTACATTCTCGGGGCGTATCATACTCAGCGCCCCCTCTAAAGAAAACCACCCAATGTTTCCAACTTCTCGTGACATATGTTCATTTGAACGATCCATACAAATGTTGTCTTGAGAAGACACATGCGCGATAAAATACTTGTGGCAGTAATGTATATTATTGCTCCCGAAGAACGACTCTTGTATTGGGTGTAGATTGCGAATTGGACAGATGTCCGCCTCGGTCAATCCAGTCTCCTCCTTCACTTCGCGAATTGCGCACTGAAAATCCGATTCGCGAAAATCCCGCCGCCCCTTGGGAAAACCCCACTCTGGTGTAGACCACATACACGGGGTTTTCGCAATTAAAGATGCCAGAGACACGGTCTCACCGGTTGCCTCGTATACATATCCAGAACGAAGTGTTTCCATTTTTACACGGGAAAACTCCTTCTCGGACTTGTAACTTTGCCCATGAGGTTCAGCAACAACTCCCCAAAGCTCGCTCCACAACTCGTCGAATGGCACGGTAAGAAGCCGCCGCCTCTCTTCCGCCGTTGTTCCGAGAAGCTGTTTACAAATATACTCCACCTCTTGGAGCTTATATTTCCCCCGCATAAGATCGACAAATCCAAGACTGTCTCTCCTCTGAATAAGAAGGTATTCTATATTTGGCTGGCATGTATCAAGACCATTTATACTGGTCGGATTCTGAAGAAGGAGTTGCGCCTGATTCCATTCGCCTTTTACACGAAAGAGTATCATTCCGTAACTTGTAACGGGTGCTAGACAAGCACGAAATGGGTGACCTATTTGGCCGCAATTCGTACATAATTGTTTTTTTGTATACATACCGACCACTGATGAAAACAGTATTTATTCGTTTAAACGCTGCTATAAAGATTGTCCGATAATAGAAATGAAACTGAAAATGCCTCCTGAAGTCTGGGGCCCCGTCTTTTGGCATACAATACATATTGTTGCGCTGGGATATCCCGAAAAGCCTAGTTATGCGCACAAGAAGGCCGCCAAGGAGTTTTTTGAATCACTCGCCTTTTTGATACCATGCGATGTCTGTAGAAAGCACTATGTTCAGCATACAGCAATAAAGCCTGTAACACAATATTTAGACAGACGCCAGGATCTTCTGAAATGGACAATTGATTTACACAATGAAGTCAACACCTCTCTTCAAAAACCTGTCTTTTCAGAGGCCGAAGTAATTCAGTATTATAAGCGAATTGGCGCGCGTGGACGAACGCCGTTCTGGAGCACGGCAGATTTTGCGGAGGCCGATATGAGAGCAAGAGTCCAGGGAGTTTTTGCTGGCGCTGGCGCCACCCTTGTCGTTGGAACTATTCTTTGGTTTACAACTAGAGGAGAAAATCTAAGAGGTTAAAAGAATGGACGCGGCCGCAAAACTTTTAGCTAGACGACAGGGTGTGGCGGCACCACCGCCGAAGGCGCCTACTGTACCTGCTCCTGTCCCTGTTGCCTCTGTTCCTGTATCCGTCGCAGGTATTATGGCCGGCCTTCCTTCAATACCAGCAATGCCGAAAGTAAATTTCCAGGGACTGTCTGGAACAATTATAACCTATCTCTTCTATCTGAGTGCGGCGGCATTTATACTCTTTCTTCTTCTAACATTTGTACACTTTACAATAACACCCATCTTCAGTATATCACCTTATGATAATGGTATTATACGAGTGTCTACAACTCAAGATAAACAGACCGCGTGGACTAGTGCGCCGCCAGATAATACAGGAGTGACGACTCTTGCTAACCCCAAATCATGCGATTATACTATATCACTTGATGTGCTTGTTCAGGCCGCATATCAACCAATTACGGCGCCGCGTGTTATACTATACAGGTCAGATTCAGAGGTGATTATGCTAAACTCAGTAAAGGCGTCGGATCTTCAATCTACGTTCCCCACAACCAATATTCTGGCCTATATCGACAGTGCAAAGAATGATTTGAATATTTACGTTGTTACAACGAACGCCGCATCAAACGTTTACAATAAGGAGTCGGTTCCACCGATTACAAATATTCCGCAGGGAGTACCGTTCCGTCTTTCAATCGCATTCATGCCCAACTACATAGAAGTATACATAAACGGAAAACTCAATGCGACAACCATTCTACAAGGGACACATCTTAGAACATCATCACAGTTCTGGTCACCTCCAAAACTAGTGGCAGACACCGTTCAAGTTGGGAATTTATATTATTGGCCGAGAGCGCTTATGGCGTCTGAACTCCAATCACTTGTTTCTACTTCGGCAGATTTCTTTACAAAGAAGACATAATGAACCCTCTTTATTTTATACTTATCACGGTAACGTCGTGACTTTAATTTAAGGAAGCAACTGCTTCCTTAAATTAAATATCCAACGACTAATTCGGTTATGGATCTTAAATTTAACGGAGCTCTTCGAGCTTCGTTAAATTTAAGTCTAACCGGTAGATGGACTGGTGGGTATATATTCTAGCAATACTGACAGTTGTAATACTCTCAGTTCTATATTTTGCGCCAGGTGCTTTTTATCCCAGTATGAATGCGTCAAATGTGGGCCCGTATGATTTATCAAAAAAGACCACTCTATTTGACACGAACAAAGTAATAGCATTTGAACAGACTGGTGCCGCCACTGTCCAAGGCTTCTTATATGTGGTGCCTCTTCAGCGATCTCCCACAGCAATCACGTGTAATACACCTGGCAATCCCTCGTGCGAAGACGGCAGATTTCACACCTGTTATTGCGGAGTTGGAAATAACTGCGACAGGTGCCAGAGAAATGGATATGTCCCTCTTATGTCAATTGGCGACACCTGTTTTCTAGAGGTTCTTCCGGCTCCGGATGCGGGTCGCCAGGGCAAAGCGATGGCGCAACTCTCAATACGCACCAAGACAACGGTTGACGCGAGTGGCAATCCTCTTCGCATAGATGCGAGCGGCAACCTCATTACATCAGATGCATCCGGGTCAAAGAATAACTTTGAGTCTGTCTTTGAGTTTCTACCTCTCCCGCCTATTCCAACACATAAATGGGTAATGGTGACAATCTCGCGCGAAGGTCGCAGATTTGACGTTTATTATAATGGCAGCCTCGTCTTATCTAGAAAGACGCTATACAACATTGCGACTACAGCCGACACAACTGGCGTTGTCGCTGGTGGCCCCGCTTTGAGTGGGTATTGCGCCGGCTTTGATTTCACTGGAAATGTTACAAACAGTCTCGCCGTGTCTGCCACCTATAGCCAGCGCAGTGATACTCGTGGCGCACCCTATGTCACTTTACCCGAGACCGCTTCAGCATTACAGGCGGCCGCGACGACCGCCCCTGGATATTCTATTGGCGGAATTCAACTACCCTCCATATGTCCTACGGGCGGATGTTTCGCGGGACCCACAGTTCGTCCTGCGCAACCGTGGCTTGATTGGGAAACTTCTTATGCTTAATTTAGATAACAGATGGATCTTCTCTCTGGATTTGTAAATCTGGTTTTAGTTGTTATTGCGCTCGTTATAGTTTATTATAGTTTTGGATTTTTCTATGGCACTACGACGAGCAGTGGTGTAATGATAGAATCTGGAAAGATTTCCGCTAATCAGGGCGCGAAATCTTATACGAACCAGGCCCAGATATACGAGGGCGGGGAATATAGCGTGAATTTCTGGATGTATGTATCTGGCTGGAATTACAAGCAAGGGACGGCCAAGCACGTGCTTGAGGTCGGCGGCACGAATTTCGCCACGCTTCTCGTTGCTCTCGGCGCATATAAGAACTCCCTATCGGTGCGCGTTGACACGAAGGATGCGTCCGGTGGCTCTGTCGCGGGAATTGGTCTCACAAATGCCGATAAGGAGACCCTCTTCAAGCCCCTCCAATCTGATACTGCGCTGACAATACAGACCATGTGCGACATCGAAGAGGTTGATTTACAGCGCTGGATCCAGGTGACGGTCTGTATTAATGGGCGCACCTGCGACGTATACATTGACGGTAAGCTGGCCCGGTCATGTGTTCTCCCTAGCTTCTTCAAGGTTGACTCTACTGGACAGTCTGTTAAGGTCGTTGACAGGGGTGGATTTGATGGGTATGTGAGCCAGGTCTCAACCTACAATTATTCGCTGAATCCCAGCAATGTCTATAGTATGTATCAGTCTGGCCCCAATGGCTCTTCGCTGGACCCCTGGAGTTACTTCACGGGACTCTTCCAGAAGCAGAATTAAAAAAACCCACTGAAATCTAGATGGCATCATACCCGCAAGCAGGTCCGGGTTTTGTAGACACTGTTTCAGGAAAATCGCCTTTCGGCGAGATTGTTCTTGGCACTATTATAATTCTCATAACTGTTACACTCTTCTTTACTACAGAGGGTCTTTATTCGGCCTCAAAGGTTATGTCGTCCCGTTTTCAGCATTTAATGGATTATACGGCAAATGCCGATGATAAGGCCCTCGTTATCCACCAGGACTCCTCTAAGTATAATGACGCAAAGCCTGTTCTACCCTCCAACAACGAGCCCAGTGGTTCCGAGTTCGCATATTCCTTCTATCTCTATATCAATTCAACGACATTTGATACAGGCTCCGACGTTCTTCACCACGTTTGGCATAAGGGGTATGGATGCGTATGGCCTCTTATGGGCCCCGGTGTTTTCGTGAAGGGGTCGTCAAACACGCTGCGTGTTGTAATGAATACCTATGAGAATCCGTATGCGTTTGTGGATGTCCCGAATATTCCCGTTCGTAAATGGTTTCACGTGGTTCTGAATTGCCGCCAAGGTTCTAGTGGCGGTCTTGAGGTACATATCAACGGAAATCTGACGAACAAGATCCGTTTTGATAATACGCTGCCTTACCTGAACTACGAAGATATCGTACTCTTTTCAAGTGCGAACTTCACTCTCAACTCTCAGACGCCGGCACTCAATGGAAACACTCTACAAGTGAATGGCGCATTCAAGGGGATGATGAGCGAGTTTATCTATACCCGGTATGCGATATCGTTCACGGAGATACAGACTCTCTACCACGCTGGCCCGTCCAAGAAAATTAAGACAACGGCGCAGGAACTACCTCCCTATTTAGCCGACACATGGTGGACGTCGTCGTATAGTTCGTAGGGTTGTAGAGTATTAGAGTAATAAACTTAGACCAATGCCCATTAAAAATGGGCATGGTCGGCGGCATGTGACAGCATTAAAA
>Ga0007839_1000524_pt1 | contig 6340 bp, 7 predicted proteins | sample CryBogCBE18Jul08_FD_56249 | JGI IMG/M metagenome (GOLD analysis project Ga0007839, IMG submission 56249) | Freshwater microbial communities from Crystal Bog, Wisconsin, USA - CBE18Jul08 | ecosystem: Environmental > Aquatic > Freshwater > Lake | place: Crystal Bog, Wisconsin, USA | collected...
ATCATTCCCTCGATAACGGAAACGATATTGGGGTTGTTCTGAAGAGCTTGGTCAATCTTTACGATTGTGTCCAGAACAGCGGGAGGAATCCCACCCAAAATGTCAGCTTTAGTCTGGTCAATCTTGGCGCTCAAAGAAGCTTCAGCAGCTTCTGCGCGAGATACTTCAGCAGCCAGATTGGTTGTCAGGGTTGATTCAGCAGCTTGTGCGCGGGTCGTTTCGGCAGCGATAGAAGCCTGAACGGTAGCCAACTCAGTAGCAGCAGACTCAGCGTCTTTAATTGTGCGTACAACAACTGCACCAGTACCATCAAGTGCGGAATAACGGATTACTTTGTCTGTGCTGTTGAACCAAACGCGGCCAGCAGCGACAGGAACGGGATCAGCGCTCAGAATTTCAAGGTTGAGGTTTTCTACATAAGCATTAGCTGCAAGCGTAATGCCATGAAAAATAGGGAAATTAGCCATGAGTCAAAACTCCAGATAGATATATTTAAGTTTGGTTCTCGACACGACTCACGCAGGCAAAATCTTACAACACAAAACGACGAAGGACAAGTAATTCTTGATCGACCCTTAGTGCGTCTGATGATGCGTGTTTGACCCGCCATTCACTCTCGGGAATGTCACTTTCAAAGTGAAAGTTCCCGTTTTTGTACCCGGTTAGTTCACCACCATGCGCCTTTATATAGGCAGCAAGGTGTAAATCTCGTTTAGAAATCGTCATTTTATTCATATTGGGTACTCTATATGATGAATGTTACATTTGCTGTACCGGCCATCGGTTCAGTTAAATAAACTATGAATTGGTTTGGTGTTACTGCATTTATCTTTGCAAACATAGAGTTATGATTTACATCAAATAACGTAACATTCATGTTTTGAGTATTTAGGTTGTGCGTTACAACCCACGAGAGTTGTGGAACGGGAAAGGAAAACGATCTTACTAATGCCGTTGCGCCAGGTGTTCCCGATGCCGTCCCATAAACTCTGCCGTACACGCCAGAGTATTGTGCAGCCATTAGATCCCCGCTTGAAGAACCTTAATGGTCGCAGTACCAGATTGCCACGAAGTAATATTGATCCTCATCCCTGAGATCGGATATCCGTAGTAGCCGTCTGAGTTGGTGTTTTGGTTCACCAAGAACGGAAACCATGTTACATCTTCAGGTTTATAAGGACTCCACAAGTCGTGGTAAGTATGTTCAATGTCATACGTCATCACAGCACCTGGGCTTAACACCACTCCAAATGCTACGTTGACAGGAGTAATGTTGATATCTACTCCAAAAGTTCCACTAGGACCCACGCCTTGCGTGGTGATCGTCATCTGTCTACTCATCTCTACCCTCTCTTAGAAACTACCACCAAAAATACCCGACGTGGCCGTCACAGTTGTGAATGTTCCCGCCGCCGGAGTCGTCCCACCAATCGTCACACCATCAATTGTACCACCGGTGATTGTTACAGAACTAGCATTCTGGGTGGCCATAGTACCTAAACCACTCACATCTCCGCTAGATATTGTTCCCCAAGCAGGTGCAGCCGATGCCGTTCCAGTACCTGTCTGGGTTAAGAAGTTCTTAGTTGTAGTCGTGTTGCCTGCAAGCTTAGATAGCGTATTGGTTGCAGAAGCATATAACGTATCACCCGTGGCGTAGGTTGTCTGACCTGTTCCGCCATAAATCGCACCAATCGCATTACCGTTCCATGTTGCGCTGGTGATTGAGCCTGGGTAACTAAATGTATTAGTAGACCACGATACATTAGAAGGAGCCTGATCGTGGCGGTCCCAAGTACCAGCAGCATTTCCATTTGTTAATAAAACAATCGTTGTATACCCACCAGATGGAACAGAGGCAACTAAAGTATTTGAGTTGTTGTTTACTGTAATTGCGCCGCTAGTCTGGTTATTATTAAACGAGAAGATTGCGCCCACGGGCAGGGTTGTGGCATCTGGCAACTTAATAGTCTGCCCGCCGGAACCTGTGATTACATAAACAGGAGCAGAAGCAGCAGTTAAAACAATCTGTGTTCCAGATGCGGCCGCACTTGTAAATCCTGCAAAGAAAGCATTAGCACTTACGTTTACGTTGGCATCTCGCAGCACAACAGAGTTAGCACCAGATGTACCGTAAGACGTACCCCAAGCTGATCCTGTTGAGTTAGGTATACCTGCACCGGGATACACCATCGGTGCGGCGTTAGTAATTGTTACAGCAGCAGATCCGTTGTAGCTTGTACCTGTTAATCCGCTTCCAATAGTCAGCGCAAACGGTGCAGCAGCAGTAACTGTTGTGGAGCCACCTAGGCTTACTGAGTTACCGTTAATAGTGATTGAGCTATTGGTCAGCGAACTATTACCGATGTTGCTTAGAGTATTATTCGCACCGCTGATAGTCTTGTTAGTCAGCGTTTGTGTACCAGTCAATGTAGCAACAACCGTGGTATCAATTGATAGCGATCCAGAACCCGTAATTGGTCCACCGGTTAATCCAGTACCAGATCCAACAGATGTTACTGTTCCAACGCTAATTGATCCGCCTAGACTTGTTGGCGTGCCATTGATTGTGATCGAGCTATTGGTTAATGAACTGTTGCCAATATTAGACAGTGTATTATTTGCACCACTAATTGTCTTATTGGTTAATGTCTGTGTGCCAGATAGCGTTGCCACAACAGATGTATCAATTGCAGTAGTAACCGCAGCAGATCCATTGTAAGACGTACCAGTAAGACCTGTTCCTAACGTCAGCGCATTAGGGCTTGCGGCAGTAATTGTTCCCGACCCACCTAAGCTAATAGTTGTGCCGTTAACTGTCAGCGAGCTATTTGCCAGCTGGGCATTAGTAACTGTGCCACTCAGTGACGTAGTTGGGATGGTTGTAGAAGCCGTTACAGCACTTGTGCCGTTGGCATACATATAACCAGTCAAGCCGGTTACTGTAATTGATTGGAACGCCTCAGAAGACGATCCCAATACCTTTTCCCACACGCTTCCGTTGAATACAGCCCAATCTCCTGCAGTCCACAGGTTAATACCATTTAGGTTGGTAGTACCACTGGTAGATACCAGATAATAGAAGCCATTCGTTCCTACGCTTGATGTCAGCGTTGGGGTATTGGTTAAAGCATTCCACGTTCCTTGATATGTAACTCCACCCAATACAGAAGAAGGCAATTGCGTGGTAGGAACCTTTCCTGTCCCGTCCAATGACGCCACGCCGTTAGCTAATCCCTTGTCTGTAATAGCAGAAGAAGGAATAGCAATTGCAGTATTAGATGCGGCTGTAAGCTGCCCTTGGGCATTGACTGTGAATGTCCCGACCTGTGTAGCAGATCCAAAAGTGCCCGTGGGCACACCCGTAGATGCGATTGCAATTGTTACAGGTGCGCTACCGTTATAACTTGTACCCGATAATCCTGTGCCAATCGTAAGCGGACTGGATGCCGATGCTGTAATAGTTACAGATCCACCCAAGCTTACCGTTGATCCGTTGATGGTAATCGAGCTATTCGTAAGTGAGCTATTACCAATAAACGATAACGTATTGTTGTTACCGTTGATTGTCTTATTAGTCAGCGTTTGGGTTGCTGTTAATGTAGCAATTGTGTCGCTATTAATACTTCCAGATGTACCCGTTAAGCTAGTAAATGCACCCGCAGCAGGTGTAACTTGACCTATGGGCGTACTGTCTAAGCTATCTAGTGTTAATGTCACGCCAGATATAGAACCGCCTGTAATTGCTACGGCATTTGCATTCTGTGTTGCCATCGTGCCCAAGCCGGTAATATCGCTGCTTGGGATTGTTGTCACGGCTGTCATAGGAGACGTGCCGCTACCCTTCACATAACCTGTGAGAGTGCCCGCAGCCCCTGTTCCGCCGCTGCTTGTATTGATTACGCCAGATAAAACAACATTACCGTTAGTTGGCACATTCGGAAGTAGCCCAGTAGTACCTCCGCTGATTGTTAATACACCACCTGATAGTGAGAATTGACGCCAATTTCCTGCGGCAAAGCCCTCAAACGTATCAAAGTCTGTGTTGTAACGGAATTCACCAGCCAAACCTATCGGACGCTGCACAGTTGTGCCCGTGGGCACAGTCACAGATGCTGTACCGGGAATAATTGGGTTGTTGGCCAGCCCTACTGTGGGATTTCCGCCTAGCGCATTACCATTTATAACCGATATTTGGTTATTAACACCTACAACCGATACTGGAGTGTATGCGCTTGAGTTATTTAGCGCGATTAGACCGTTTCCAGCCTGTGTTGCAATAGAAAATGCTAATCCAGTCAACGAGATAGCAGGATTTCCTGTCTGTCCGTCTCCATTTGATATGGAAATGCCCGGTGTTGCAGTAGAAAATGACCTAGGAGTGACTGTAGCGCCTGTTTTTACAACAAATCCGTTGCCCGCAGTCTCTAAACTTGCGCTTACACCGTCTAAATTGATGGCATAAGACGACTGCGCTCCTGAATCTGTCACTCCAATACCCAATCCAGCCACAAAATAACGGCTGTTGGGCAGAGTTGGCTCTTGATTTACTGTTAAAAACGTCTGTGTCTGTACTGGTGAATTAGCAATCGCGCCTGTGGTAGTCTGTACCGTAACGCCATTCTGTACTACGGGTACAGATTCCGTTCCGGTGAGTGGCTGCGCGGCAGGTAATTGACTTATGGTTACATTGGCCATTATGGACTCACCGTAATTGTGTCCAGATTCCCGTTATTCTCAGGATTCTGTGTGTTTTGTTCAGGAGATAGCTCATTATACCCGTAAGCGCCTGTTGTGATTGCATTAGGATCAGTTGCAACACTAACATCTGGGCGCGGAAAGCGTAAGTTAATACGCTCTGTCTTGCGGGCAGGGAGTCTATAAGGATCTTTGTCGTCTTTGCATCCTTGATCGCATACCCTCAAGCCCGGAAAGTTCGTGTCAGGTCCAAGAGTAGATAGCGGACGTTTGAAACGACACCTATCACAGATTCCAATAGCAAGATTTGAAAGACCAGTGGTGTCAAGAAAGATCGACATTATTTTGTGTAAACGCTAATCTGCGGGGCAAAATATATGGGCGAGCGATCGCGTTCTTCTTGCTCTGCTTGGAACAGATATTTCTCAGCCTGCGCTTCTAAATACTGTACTCGAGCCATATCTACTTGCGGTAACTCTAGGCTCATCCTGTGAGCTAGCATCATTACCACAGCCTCATACCATCTCTGGGGCACTTCTAACTCGTCTGTGAGCGCTCCAACGTCGTCAATTTGACGCGAGTACCATACAGTCATCTGCACGAACGGATCAGATGGAGTAGGCCACAGATAGATACTAGGCTGAGGAATAGTGCGGTCGAACCAGAATTGGTACGGCTGGTTCGCTGTGAAATTCTTGTTAGGGAGGTTTGTGTAATCATCCCTGTTGAGACGCGACATCATAATCTCGCGGGTGTTATTACCCACATAGAATTCGCGTAACGCTAGGGTCGTGCCGTTATAGGCGCGGATGCGGTAATACTCCACCGACTGCCCCGGATCTATGTCCTGCCAGATCCATTGCTTGTCAGTGACTGTGACAGCGCCATAATCATACAGCGTATGCCAAGTGATGTTATCTATGGAATACTCTAAAGCCAAGGACCATACAGCAGTTCCACCGCCAGCAACGTAAGGCATAATGCCCACAGATCCAGCATAAATAGGGTTGTTGGTTCCATAAAAGACCTCAATGTTTCCGTTGGGAGAACCTTGCTGACACCAAGTATTGATATCATTATCAAACGCATTACCAACAATACCGCCCGCTGATGATGAATAAGAGCCCGTAGGTCTATTCAGCGTTCTATACAGGACGTTGAGCGTATCTATCGTGCCCTTGGGCAGATAATAGATATATTGATCTGGGTTTAATCCCACTACTAACTTATTGATTGCCCAATATTGTATGCCTCTGTTGGCAAGATTGGACAACAAAAAGAACAGCGACTCTCGTGCTGAGAGTAACTGTTCCGAGGTTAGATCTTCTGCAAGCTTTCCGCAGCGGCGTGCTCCGTGGTCAATCAGCTTTGATACTGTAATGACCGTTTGACCAACTGTTCCTGAATAAGCCATGACATCATCCGCGTCTGCGGGCACGAATATTGCCGCCGCCTTTAGCCTTGTGGGCCTTGTCAGCAGCGGCAAATTCTTTGCCTACCTTTTGTGGTATTCCAACTTTCCGAGCAAATTTAGGGTCATGAGCGACCGCACTCATCAGCCTGTGTTGCTCGGGGCTTTTTGAAGGCATTAGCACATATCCTTATGGTGCATCTTGCCACCATGAGCTTTGTGATGAACCTT
>Ga0007839_1000559_pt1 | contig 6149 bp, 10 predicted proteins | sample CryBogCBE18Jul08_FD_56249 | JGI IMG/M metagenome (GOLD analysis project Ga0007839, IMG submission 56249) | Freshwater microbial communities from Crystal Bog, Wisconsin, USA - CBE18Jul08 | ecosystem: Environmental > Aquatic > Freshwater > Lake | place: Crystal Bog, Wisconsin, USA | collected...
AACCTTCAGGAAAGCGAGTATGGTAAGCAGTATTGTACCTAATGCCAAGTTTTGTAAGATAAATTCTAGCAAACAGACCCAAAGGACCTTCTGTGGCGATGTGTATATGATCCGGAGCAATCTCCTTGATCTTTTGGCCCATCTTATATGGCCAGGAAAGTTTGACTTGGTTATACTTAGGGCAATCAACATAGCGGAACCGCCCGGGGTCAAGATAATCAACATGATAACCATCCAATAGCGCATGATGCTCAATATTCTTGTAGGTCGTGACCACGCCATTGATCTGATCCTGCAGGTTATCAGTGATTATTAATATCTTTTTCATCTTTATGCTCTTTAATCCTCGTCCTAATCTGTTCATCAATGAGGATAACTACACAAGATAATAGCAATCCGATTCCAAAATACCAAACAGTTGTTTGTAATATATCCAACATGCCGTCACTCCCTGTTACTATACCTCACTATTTCAAACGTCCCATTATGATGTTCTACTAGTGCAGTGCAAGATTCTACCCAATCACCACAGTTCATGTATCGTACATCATCGTAATCACAGATGTTGGCATGATGGATGTGTCCACAGATTATACCAGATAGTCCTTGATTCTTTACATAGTTGCTGAGAGTTTCTTCGTAGTTGCCTATGAAATTTACCGATTCCTTGACACGCATTTTTAGGTAGGATGACAGAGACCATACTGGCAGTTTAAACCATGATCTAAACCTATTCACTAGACCGTTTAAACTAATACTAAGATCATATGCCCAAGAGCCTAGATGTGCTAACCACTTAGCATTCCTTATGACAATATCAAACTTATCTCCGTGTGTAACTAGATATAAACGGCCATCAACACCAACATGTATTGTTTCTTCAACTAATATGATGTTTCCAAACTCAGCATCGCAATATTCTCGCATGAGTTCGTCGTGGTTTCCAGGTATATAAACAATCTCAGTGCCTTTGCGGGCTCTTCTTAGCAGTTTCTGTATAACATCGCTATGGCTCTGAATCCAATATTTCTTCTTGCTCATAGACCAGCAGTCGACAATGTCGCCTACGAGATATATCTTCTCGCACTCAAAAGTCTTCATGAATTCCAGTAGCGCATCTGCTGAACTCATCTTAGTTCCAAGATGTATGTCGGATATGAATACTGATCTGTATGAGTTCATCTGTAGTCCTTATAACTGTTAGTAGTCGCTTGGTTTTTAAATGTAACTGATAGATAGTTCTTTATATAGAGCCAAGTAGTGCTAATCACACCTTGATCTTTTAATCGTCTTGGACTTGAATGTAAGTTTAGATCCATAATGAACTTGATCTTACCATAGGGTTCAAGCCTCTTAGCAGTCATAGTATCTTCGCCATAAAACTCTATAGTAGTATCGTATCCATTGGCTTGATCTAATGCTGACTTCTTTATTAGGCTGTTGCCACCCTGCAAGAACACACCAATAGTCTTGCTGCTAAACCATGCTAGGTAATAGTACATCTTGGTTGATATAGCGAGTGAACGCGATACATCATCATAGACTAACGGACCTGTTATTGCTGCTACCTTAGTATCTGCTATATGTTTTAATGCTACAGCAACCCAGCCTTCACATAGTCTAGAGTCAGCATCTATGTTTGCTATTAGATCATATTGGGCAGTTTTATATCCTTTTTGGCGGGCAAAGACAACACCTTTCTGTCGTTCTGAAACTACAGTAACGGCTTCATCTATAGCGATCAGGACAGTGTTATCACTACAGTTGTTATCAACTACGATGATTTCGTAGTTGGGGAGATGTTGTGCCTCCCTTTTAATCGAGCGTATACAATCTCTTATATACTTCTCTTCATTATAACACGGTATGATAAAAGAGATTGCATCCATAAAGTTTTCTTTCGTTGATGCTTTATTTAATACTCGGAAGATTACAGTATTATAACAAAACGCTATTTTATTGCAATATTTTCAATCTTTCTGCCATTTTAACAAGATTAATGTCTGATCCTTAGGATCGTCACCTTTTAGTATCCAATAAGGAGAACCACTGTTAAACCTATTCACAGCAGATATTTTAGGATAGTGTTTTTCCATCCATTCGCCAAACTCTCTATCAGAAACTGAGCCTCGGGTCCATGCCATCATGTGCCAATAGCTTTCGTCCTCGACTTCTATAACACGGAATATCATTTAATATTATAACACTAGGTCTATATTGTTATCAATCAGTAAATCCGTTGTGATATGGATTATAAAGATAGTTGTTTGCTTGTGTTAATAGAGCACGGCTATTCAACCAATCATTATCGGTTGTAGTAGTATTAACTACATTCTTCTTGCTGTTAGCGGTTACCCAAGCTAGCATCTGTACAGGAGTAGTTTCTGGATGTCGAGCTAGGTGTAAAGCACAGATACCTGTTACTTGAGGAGTAGCCATACTAGTTCCGCTTATCTTACAAGCTTTGTTATTATTCTGTCCACTAGTTCCAAAATCATATGCGAACGGACTAAAGGTACTTAATAAACTAGTTGAACTAGTTATATAAGTTCCAGGGCTTACCACATCAACTCCAGGGCCTCTCTCACTATATGAAGCTAGTTGTTCTTTAAGGACATTTTGTACCGAAACAAGAGAATAATCTGCTGCTGCAACATTTACAGTTCCCATTGGACTTGATCCTCTATGATAATATGTAGCAACACCTGGAGGGTTAACTCCATAAACATTACTCTTATAATAGTTGTTATAATCAGTACCTGTAGTTTTGTCTACCTTATGGCTATAGTTTCCTGCTGCTGCAACATAGATGATGCCAGCTGCCATACCCTGTTGTACTTGTGTATCTATGCTAGGTACACGGAACCCATGTACGGGTCCTACTTGTCCATATGCTGATTGATAACTTACTCTGCTAGTATAGTTGTGTGCTGTGCCTCGATAGTTGATATTATTAATAACCTTGGCGTTTGTATTATTTGGATTACCACTATAGTACCAAGCAAATCCCCAACTCATATTAACGATAGTTGGGCGCTTGAGACCAGTAGCAGGATCATTTGGTTTAGCTAGATGCCAATAACGTATAAGATCAAATGCTGTTCCTATATCATTAGTAAAACTCTTAGTACCATTTATAGTATTATCAAATATTCTCATGCTATAGATCTTAGCACCTTTAGCATATCCATAAGTCTTTCCTGCTGCTATACCTGCTACGTGGGTACTGTGTTCTCCTTCTCCTTGTATACTGAGATTATAAAATCCAGTTGGCATTGGAGTATTAGGAGTAGGACTAGTAGTGTACCAGTTAATCTGTTGAACTCTGCTTGTGCCTGTATTGTCTAAAAATTCGGGATGATTAGGTTGAACACCATCATCCATTATAACGATATCTACACCAGTACCATCTTCATCATATGTATATGTAGTACCCGGAGTAGCTTCAGGAGCCGCTAGTCCTGTACGTCTCAATCCCCAGTTTACATTATATAGATCTGGGTTAGCTCCTGTGCGTGTGAATGTTCCGTGTGTTCCGTTAAATGCTATAGGAGTTTCTGTGGCATTAAGCATCTTACCGTAAGTAGTAAAATGCTTTGCCATTTCTCTTAAAGGATTAAGATGTATATGTTGTACTCTTGTGTCATTAGCTAATGCTGTTGCTTCATGATCTTCAAGATAGTAATGTGTGATAACATTGTTTAGTTCTCGAGGATTAGCAACTTCAACTATCCTATTTGGGATATTTGGCTTGTTTGTTGTCGTAGTTAAATCAGCATGTAAACTGTCAATGCTTTCTTCATTTGGTGATACAACCACATATTCTCTCATCACTTAATCTCCTATATAGAGTATTTAAGCGAAATCTATGTAAACTTAATCCTCATCAATAAAAATAAATTTTGATGTATTTTGATTTTGGTTAAAAAAATAGATTTAGGTTGTTCAGTATGTAACTGCCATAAGTCTTTAGGTTGGGTTTCTATCCATTTTTGTACTATAGGTATAACAGATACTATTAGATGATCGTCGTCTGTTTCGGTATCAGATATAAAATAAGTAGTTAACGTCATTTCCACCTTAGATAAAAATAAGTCATGTCTTCTTCTTTTAGATCAGCAATAATCGTAACTATGTATCCCACATATTCCAAATTAGGTTTGATATGATAAGTTGGAGGTGCTGTGGCATGATCCATAATCCATTTTCCTTGCTCAGTCTGTTGCCAGTTGTATATAGGTTCTGCTGCATATATATCAACATCTTCCACATCGCTCATTCTAAATTCATGTACTCTAATCTTCATGACCATCTCAGGGCGAATAGGGTGAATACCCGTTCATCTCGTATACTCACAGTCCATCCCCTAGGTATGGCTGAGGTTCGTTCAATACGCCACGCCTTGTCTAGCCCTTCGTAGGTCCAGCCATTGCTACACCAAGCCTGTGGATAGCCCTGTTGGATAAACCAATCAACTAGATCTTTTGGATCACTAGAGACTTTAATACGACTCATCCCCACCTCAATAGGAAACGCATTAGATCTTGTTCAGTTGTAAAATCCCAGTTTTCATAACTAGTACGATTGCCGCATTTATTAGTAATGCTCCACTCTTGTATCATACTTAGTAACTCTTCGCTTCCCCAGAATCCGTGTTTAACATCATAACAGGTTAATCTAAATGGAAAACGATCATCTCGACTCCATTTAGGTTTATCAGTTTGTCTCGGTTGTACATAGTTTATCATTTTATATCATCCAATAATAGTTATTTTGTAATCCACCAACATAGTGACCAAAAGATACTAGCTATCGTAATATCTCTCAAAGCCATTAACGCATATTGTGCCCATAGGGGAAATCTATTCATAACCATTTCAGCGCAAATATAACAGCTGCCTTTTTATCATAAATTCTTATCCAAACATCATCATCAATCGAATATAGATCCCAACGCTGCGGTTCGTCTATTGCGGGGTTGGGCATTTCTTTCTCTAGCCAATCAGATGCCTCGCTGGCTTTTCTTATACCATTCATACCCGAACCTATAAAGAAATCAACCTGTTCCATCACGACCACTTCAGTGCGAACAGTGTAGCATCATCCTTGCGTTCGAAATACCAAGTCACATACTCGTCGCTGTTAGTAGGTCCACGACCAGTTATAACTTCTCCTTGGAGATGCTTTACGCACCACTCTCTCATCTCTACGTTTTTCCAAACATCCTTAAATAGTAGGACTACCTTGTAGTCTTCCTCAAAGAAGAAATCGCCTCTAGATGTATATAACTTGATTAGGCTCATTAGTCTTTCTTCTTCTTCTTGTATAGAGTTTTTGAATAGGGCATCTCCATGCGTGTGAAGCCACAGTGTTCACATTCGCAATATTGGACACCTCTGCCTTCTGGTTCAAAGGTTGTCATATTCAGTGAGCGTGGTTCATATGTCCAACGAGTCCAACGATGTAAGCCCAACCTACAGAACCAATTCTGTATAGGCTTCTCGTTGCGTAGTATCCTAACTAGGTTTTCCTTTTCTAAACTAGTGCTCATCCGAATAATACCTTGCTCCAACCATACATATCCATAGTGACCAACATCATATATGTAGCCAACATACCAACACTACCTCTGCTCCAACAGCACCAAGCCAGTATCAGCGATCCCCCTATCCACATAGGATATAATAGCAGGAAAGGCAAGTTAGGAACAGTAGTATTAAAGATGATAGCGATTAAAAGATTATTAAACCAGCAAGCAACTTCTAGACTGAACCGTATGGGATGCGTCTTCCAGTCTTCTTGTATCCATTTCCACATTTCTATCATTTCCACCTCAGGATAAAAAGGGCAGCGTCCTTCTCACATTCGAAATACCAGTAGAATCCATAACAGAGATAGATTTTCTTCATGTTCTGTTCAAGCCATTCATTAGGAATGCTCACATGACCGATTGGGATCATCACGTGGGTCCAATCGTTAGCCTTGGCATACTGGAACATCGTCCAGTGATCCATTATCTGTCTAGAGTGCTGTTCGCAGATTTCCATCACATCCACTTCAATACAAATAGTGTCATAGTAGCCTCATCAGGACATTCAACCCATTCATGGTGGACCTGTATATAGTTCTGGTAGCACCAGTTATGGAAG
>Ga0007839_1000571_pt1 | contig 6096 bp, 5 predicted proteins | sample CryBogCBE18Jul08_FD_56249 | JGI IMG/M metagenome (GOLD analysis project Ga0007839, IMG submission 56249) | Freshwater microbial communities from Crystal Bog, Wisconsin, USA - CBE18Jul08 | ecosystem: Environmental > Aquatic > Freshwater > Lake | place: Crystal Bog, Wisconsin, USA | collected...
CTATAATATCATCACGATTAGCTAATAATTTTAATATATTTAATCCTAAGCTTCCACTAGATCCTGTTAATAGTATTCTTTGAAAATTATTCATCAAAACATTTCTAGAGAAAATATAAACATATCGAAAAACAATATATTTATATTAAATAAATTAATTTAATATTATTTTACTTATCTAAAGACCAAATTACATGTTTTTTGCGGGCATCTTCCATAAATGCGATAATTTGTCTAAGGCTTGCATCATATAAATGAGTGCTATTGCGGTACCAATTGACCGTGTATTCAATAGCGTTTTCGAAACTCCAAATTGGCTTCCACCCCAATAGGTGATATGCCTTGTCGGTAGCCAAATTTAAAAATTTTGCTTCATGCAAAGAATGCACATCACTTTTGTCTATCCACTGCCCGGGCCAATGCTTCAGTACTTCATTGACTAGACATTCAACAGTCTTATTCGATTCAAGTTCAGGACCAAAATTAAATGCAGATAAGAGGCTATCCTTGTATTCAGTTAATTTAGGTTCAGCTAAACAGGCGCCTAGCCATAAGTATCCACTAAGTGGCTCTAAAACATGCTGCCAGGGTCTGGTAGCATGTTTATTCCTCACTACAATAGCATCGCCTTTTGCTAAAGATCTAACGCAATCAGGAATAATACGATCTAAGGCCCAATCTCCTCCCCCTATAACATTACCCGCACGAGCACTTGCTACTTTAATACCTAGTTGATTATCGCCAAAATACGATCTAGTATAAGCAGCTACAACTAATTCGGCAGCTCCCTTAGATGAACTATATGGATCATACCCACCCATAGGATCTTCCTCACGATAACTATGTAACCATTCCTTATTTTCATAACATTTGTCAGTTGTTACGATCACTAGAACACAAGGTCTAGCTTCAAGCCTAATAGCTTCAAGCACATTGACTGTACCCATTATGTTGGTTGAATAAGTTTCTACTGGCTGTTCATAAGAAAGCCTGACTAAGGGTTGAGCAGCTAAATGAAATATAAAATCAGGACGAAATTCAGAAATAGCACCCCTTAATTTTGCTAGATCTCTTACATCACCTTGAATATGTTTAATTTTATCTCGTAGCCCTATTTGTTCAAACATCGATGGCTGAGTAGGAGGATGCATAGCGTACCCAGTTACATTAGAACCTAATTCAATAAGCCACTGTGTAAGCCAAGAGCCTTTAAAACCAGTATGACCAGTAATTAAAACTCTTTTGGACCGATATATATCTGAAAATGCCATAAATTATTTATCCCATACTTTCCATGGAGCTTTTTTATCATTCCATAGCTTGTTTAGATATTCAGTCTCTTGATAAGTATCCATAGGCTGCCAGAAACCTTCATGCTTATAAGCATGAAGTTGACCATCTTTTACTAGATTATCCATAGGAGCACGTTCAAGCATCACATTAGGATCAGCTGTTAAATAATTAAACATCCTATGCTCACATACCATGAAACCGCCATTAACATACGCTTCTTCGAACTGAGGTTTCTCACTAAAATTATGAATTTTGCCATCATCTTCTATTCGCAAGGCCCCAAACCTTCCTGCTGGGTGTACAGCAGAGATAGTGCATACTTTACCAGATCTTTTATGCTCAATTATGGACTGGTTTATATCTATCGTAGACAAACCATCGCCGTATGTTAATAAAAAAGACTCCCCAGTTGGAATGTATCGCTCTATTTGTTTAACTCTAAAAGCAGTCATAGAATTTTCCCCTGTATCTGCCAAGGTTACCGTCCAGTCTTCTTCGCCATGTTTATCGTTGTATTGTACTACAGCATTACGGCCTAATTTAAATGTCGTATCGCAGGTATTCCACAAATAGTTTCTAAAATACTCCTTGATAACATCTCCTTTATAGCCAAGGCATAAAACAAAATCCTTATGTCCATAATGGGCATAGGTTTTCATAATATGCCATACAATGGGATAACGACCTATAGGCACCATCGGCTTAGGTTTAAATTCAGTTTCTTCCCTCAACCGGGTACCTTTACCTCCACATAAAATGACGACTTTCATTACAAATTGATAGTAAACTACTAAATTTAGGTCAAGGCACCTATTAGAGAAGAATTAAGATCAATTGTCGCAGGTTATGATTTACTCTGGTATGGTTGAATTGTTTTAGTTTCCTTAGCTAAGGCAAACCAAACCCCTCCTGGAGCTACACGGATTAAGTCACACAAGACACCAAAAAATGAATAAGCTATGGCCGATTCCTTAATTCCTATTCCATGACCACAGCTAAATCCGTTAAACTGAAAAAAGCCAACTAAAAGCAACTCTCTAACTCCAACGCCGTTAATAGAAATAGGGAGGGCCATAATTAGTGCACTCGCTGTGGTAAATAGAGCTAAATCAATATAACCCATATTAATTCCTAGAGCTTTTGATATAAAATAACCTGTACAGAAACTTATTAGGTGCATGCCAAGGGCAAGTCCAAATGCTTTTACTACAAGCTCAGGATCAGATAATTCAGAACTAATCTGTAAGACCATAGCCTTAATAAAAACTCTACCCTTTCCTAGCAAAGATGTCTCATTGGCTGATTTTATAATATAAACGCATGAACCTAATGATATAACTAATACTGTGCCTATAAAAACAACTTTAGAAGAATTAATAGTCCCGGCTACACTAAGCATTTGAACAAGCATGTGCTTCTTATATGTAACACCTATCAATCCCAAAAAAAGCAGCGACCCAACTCCAAAAAGTCTGTCCAAAACTAAACTTGAGGTAATTTTACTTTCTGATTTAGGAAATAAAGTACGAACAAAAACTAGGCGATAAAAGTCCCCTCCTGTAGATCCAGGTAAAAACATATTAAAAAACGAACCTGTCCAAACTCCTCGTGCAGCTTGAGTTAGAGGTAACGAAATGCCAAGTTTCAGAAGAAACAATCTCCAGCGTAGCGCCAAAAGTAGAATACCAATTGGACCAAGCAAGAGGACAGGAATAACCCATACTGCCTTGATTTCCTTTATAATAGATAAAAATTCAACCCACTGTAATCTTTTAAATAAAAGCCAAAGAAGAACTAAAGAAATGACGATTTTAATAATTTTTTTAACTACTACCATTGATACTAGTTTTATGAAAGACTACTAAGTGTCAAAATAAAGCTACCTTGGTGGGCTTAAGAAAAAGCATTAACAAGTAATAGCCGTGATCAATTATTATTATTTCCAAAGCCTATAATAACCTTTCACTAAAGATTAATTTAAATTAATATACAATTTTGTGATTTAATCACAAAGAAAAGCTTAACTCTCAATGTCATTTAATAACGAAAAAAAGAATCCTACATGGCTTTTTGGAATAGCGCTTTTAGGCTATCTTTTTAGCTATGTCGTAACTTATGTAAGGTACACTTATTTTGCAGGATCTGAAACAATGCGGTTTCCTACAGATATGTTAGTAATGAGCCCGCCCTGCAACGATCTTTATGTAAGTGCTAAATACGCAATACAAACCCTTCATGCAGGTACTATAAAGGGAGTACCATTTGTTTATTCACCCCTTTTCGTTGTTATTTATAGCCCTCTATCTCTCTTTGAATTTACAACTTTAAGATGGATGTCTTTTATTAGCATAATTGTTTGCTACTGCTGTATTGCCTTTATTTTCCCTAAATTTTGGAAAGGCAGTGCTCTTACATCACCAACCGCTTTACTCATTATTTTTACAGGCTTTTTAAGTTACGGTATGCGCTTTGAATTAGAGCGGGGACAATGGAATGTACAGACACTCTTATTATGTTTTGCTGGTCTAGCATTAAAGGGCTCAAAAAATCCTTGGGTTGTTTTCATCTCTTACCTATTGTTTTCTATATCAGTACATCTAAAACTATATCCCTTACTTTTTGTAATAGGATTTATTATACCTGATGAGGGATGGATAAAAAATATCAAGAGACTTGTCACATTAGGTTTACTGAATGTAATGCTTTTATTCGTGATGGGGGCAGGCTTTCTCAAAGAATATTTTCATACTTTAACACAGTATGCTGGAGAGCCTAGTGTTTGGATATCAAATATTTCACTCTATGCATATATAGTGCAAATAACGAACTACACACATGTTGGCATAGGTGGCCTCAAAGTACTTAATAATCTCTATATTATACTTTTTTTTGGCACTTTAGCCTTGGGCTTATCTAAAGGTATTCGAGGAGATAATAGTATTATTTTGTTTCTTATAGCCATAGGCGCTACTTTGTTTCCAACTGTGAGTTTCGACTACAAGATCGTATTAATAACCCTCTGCGCAGCTTTCTTTTTTTCAACGTATCGAATAACTTCGAAGGTCCCTCTTAGAATAAAACAAAGACAAGGCTCGAATAGTAGTTTTTCAATATCCGCAACTACCCTCTTAGAATACCTTTGTTTAGTGCTGATAGTTTTTGTATATCCATATACTCTTTACTCATATGTCTATAAGGCGGATTGGGGGATCCTAGGTGCGTCGGATACAACACCTCTTTTACTTATATCATTTGCCTTGATGATACTGATTGTTCTTCAGCCTAGGGTGAAAACTAAAATTATTTCTTAAATAAAAATTCTAATTCATCCAATCGTGAATACTTCTAAGTCTACCCCACTAAGATCTAAGGTTACTACAGTTGAACCAACGTTGCATCACGAAAATATCAACTATCCATTTGGACAAAATGCAGGCAGGGATAACGCACGGCTTTTCTTTGATTTCAGTGTTGGTCTAGGCGCTTTTGACCATGATATAGCTAACAAAAAAGTATTAGATTTTGCTTGCGGTAGTGGTTGGACTACAGAATGGCTTAATCGCATAGGCTACGATGTTTTTGGATTCGATATAGATCCAGGGGCAATAGAAAAGGCAAATTTAAGACCAGAATTAGATAAACGTATCGATATTAATAGATACCATACGACTCTCGCTGATGGTCACACCATTCCATACAAAGATGCTACTTTTGCCCATGTCTTTTGCTTTGATTCACTCCATCATATAAAAGACTATGAAAAAGCACTTGGCGACATACGCCGTGTACTTGTACCTGGTGGTAGAGCAATATTTGTAGAACCAGGATCTCGCCATTCAAAATCGCCACAAACTGTGCAATTTCTTAAAGATCACAACTTGGGTGATTGGTGGATAGAAAAAGATGTTGATCTGATGGAAATTTGGGAATTAGCGCAAAAGGTCGGCTTTAAACAAATGAAAATTAAGCCTTATTTACTTCCCTCAATGGTAGACTATAACTTCTGGGAATGGTTTCATATATTAGAAAATCCTGAAGGTATAAAAAATTACATGTCAGTTCTCAGACGCTATGCATACGAAGATAGAGTATGTTTCTATTTAGCTTAATAAACTAAATAGAAATTAGCGTTTTAATTCAGCTAAGTCGGAGTCGACCATTAATTCAGCAAGGGCCTTCATACGGGTTCTAGGTTCCCAGCCAAGTTTTTCCTTAGCTTTAGAATAGTCCCCTATGAGAAGATCAACTTCTGCAGGCCTCAGTAGTCTCTCATCAAACTTAACGTATTTTTGCCAATCTAGTCCTACCCTACCAAAAGCAGCATCTAGAAAGGCTCCTATTGTATGTGTCTCATTCGTGGCTAAAACATAGTCATCAGGTTGATCTTGTTGAAGCATTAACCACATTCCCTCTACATACTCTTTAGCATAGCCCCAATCGCGACGAGAATCGAGATTTCCTAAGACTAACTCTTTTTGTAGACCTAATTTTATTTTAGCTGCAGCAAGAGATATTTTCCGTGTTACAAAACTTTCACCACGTCGTGGAGATTCATGATTAAAGAGAATGCCACTACAAGCAAATAGGTTATAAGATTCTCGGTAATTTATAGTTAACAAATGCGCAAATACTTTGGCACAACCATACGGTGAACGTGGATACAGAGGCGTAGTTTCTTTTTGTGGTATCTCTTGAACTTTACCAAACATTTCTGATGACGAAGCTTGATAATATCTTACTTTTTTACCAATTCCGGATTCAATAATAGCCTCAAGAATTCTTCCAGCACCTACTCCAGTTATA
>Ga0007839_1000614_pt1 | contig 5880 bp, 6 predicted proteins | sample CryBogCBE18Jul08_FD_56249 | JGI IMG/M metagenome (GOLD analysis project Ga0007839, IMG submission 56249) | Freshwater microbial communities from Crystal Bog, Wisconsin, USA - CBE18Jul08 | ecosystem: Environmental > Aquatic > Freshwater > Lake | place: Crystal Bog, Wisconsin, USA | collected...
GGTCGCTTGGTACACGCTGATGGATGTGATTGCTATTGAGACGGACGGCGGGCGTTTCGTTCGGCCTGTCTTCCGTGTCGGTGCGAGTGAGCCGGTAGGTGAGGCTCGTAAGAACTGGAATGAATGGGTGAAGACGTGTGTTGACTACATCGATGCGGCGGAGACAGAGACCTTGCGGATTGCGATTCGCAAGGAGGATGTCACGTCTCACACGCACTACGAGGTCCATCCCTCGCTCATCGTCGGTCACATGGCGTCGACGATTCCGCTGTCAGATCACAATCAGTCTCCTCGTAATACCTATCAGTCGGCCATGGGTAAGCAGGCGATGTGTATCTACGCCGGGAACTTTGCTAAGCGTCTCGACAAGAACGCCTACGTTCTGTGCTCTCTCGCCCGGCCGATCGTAGAGACTCGGGCTATGAATATCTTGAAGATGCACGAGATGCCCTTCGGATTTAACGGAATCGTGGCCATCGCATGCTACGGCGGTTACAACCAGGAGGATTCGGTGATCATGAACAAGTCCAGCGTGATGCGTGGCTTCTTCCGAGGTCTCTACTATGGAATGTACAAGGACGAGGAGCACCGGAACGTCACGTCTGGTCGAGAGGAGAAGTTCATGCGCCCTCAGAAGCACAATACTCGCAAGTACAAGAACACGAGCTATGCCGCGATCTCGGAGAATGGATTGCCGATCCTTCACTCCACGATCAATGAGAACGATGTGGTGATTGGCAAGGTCGTTAATCTTCGCAATGATGCGGCTGGATATACATACCGCGATGCCTCGACGACGCATAAGAATTCGGAGACGTGCCGCGTAGACGGTGTGTGGCAGGACAAGAATTCAGACGGGTATCCGTTCATCAAGGTCCGTACTGTCTCCGAGCGTATTCCCCAGATTGGTGATAAGGTATCATCTCGTCACGGTCAGAAGGGGACGATTGGAATGATGATGGAGGAGGAGGACATGCCCTTCACGTCTACGGGCCTGCGTCCGGATATCATCATGAATCCTCACGCTGTCCCGTCTCGCATGACGATTGCTCAGCTGATGGAGAACATCTTCGGCAAGATCGGTGTTCGTAAGGGAACGCTAGGCGATGGAACTCCTTACTCCCATATGAAGGTTGAGGATCTCAAGGCTCACATGCTAGAGATGGGTCTGCATCCCTACGGCAATGAGATTCTGTATAATGGCCAGACAGGTGAGATGATGGAGGCGGAGATCTTCATGGGTCCCACATTCTACCAACGTCTGAAGCATATGGTGATTGATAAGTCGCATTCTCGAGCCCGTGGGCCTATTGTCTCACTGACCCGTCAGCCTTGCGAGGGACGGTCTCGCGATGGTGGTCTGCGCGTAGGCGAGATGGAGCGGGACTGTATGATTTCACACGGCATCTCGGTGTTTACCAAGGAGCGTCTGATGGATGTTTCCGACCCGTTCAGGACAGGTATATGTAAGACATGCGGGACACTTGCGGTTGTCAATCCAAGTGAGGGCATCTATTCGTGTGGCGCATGTGGTAACAAGACGGACTTCGTCATTAAGACATTGCCGTATGCGATGAAGTTGTGGATGCAGGAGCTTGAGGCAATGCATATCACACCAAGGATGGTCTTAGAGTAGAGCGACGGCGCCGCCTTCCTGCGCTCAGTCCTTGAGCAACGGGTTCAATAACAGATCTAATATTCTGATCTACGACATGAGGATCGCTACACGACACTCTGTATCCTAAATCTTGACACATATTATTGGAGGATATATCATATTTACTAAATGTACGAGTGCACCCCGCCGAGCTTTCGTAGTAGTACTCGCTATTAAATGCATCGCACGAGTGATCTTTGAATCTCTGGAGATACTCATCCATAATAAGTACCATTTGGTCTCTGTTACCGTTCCTACATGCGACACGGAACTCATTGTCGGTACGGATCGTATCCATAATCCATCGTATCTGGAGATTTGCTTGTCTGTCTTCTGTTGCTTTCCATACAAGCCCAGACCACGTAGATTGTTTTGATTTTTCATCACGGACAAACTGTCGTAAAAGCGTACCTGAATTGGTCATACACATGGATCCATTTGGGTTGTCAATGATATACTTCAGCAGGACAGGGCGAATCAGTGATGTAAAACGCTTAAACCACCAACCCGCGCCTGCTTTACACCTTGCATACGCTACGGGATCCCCACACCCACCTCCTTTTTGACGCCGTTTTGTTTGGCGACGCATTGTATTGTTGAAATATTTTTAGTCAGGAGATGACAGTCATCGTAATTCCAATAGGCTTCGTTTACTTGTCGCGTTCAGATGAGTAATATATTGACAACAAGTAATCGAGAATGGCAGGTTCGTCCATCGTTGGACCGGTCGATCGTGCCACCGCGTCCTCCTCTCCAGCCTTCATAACATGGTGGGGGGCTCGAGAACAGTATCTGGCCACTCATAGACCGAAGAAAGCGGTCGTTCCGAGAGTTGTGCGCGGGGCGCCGGAAGTTGAATTGTGCAGGCGTATACGTGAGTATGACATTCCGGCTTCAATAGATAAGTTGCTAGCAACAACCCCAATTGTCCGTGTGTTGGGGGGTGAAGATGATCCACCTATATCCAGTTTTTTATTTAGTAGCTTCCGCACAGCCACTGGAGAGACCAAACAAGCCAATCTCGACAGTACCAAAGCTTTCAACAAACAAAATCTACCCGAATACGAGAGGCTGCGTGGAGTTGAGAAAGCCCTCGGACACAGGATAAGGGAACAAACAATCCGCGAAGCGATGGAAAAAGCGTCAAATGAATGGAAACCTAGTGACGGCTGGGACAGAGAACATGCCATCGCAAACGCAACACGAGTAGCCGGCGATGGCGATGGAAAATTTGAATCTCGGCTTACCCGTGAAAACGATGAGTCGTTTCGTTTCGCATTCAATAACGGCCTTGCTATTACGGGTCTGATTGGGCTTTGGTTTGAGGATCAACAAACGTATCACAGTCATCATCGGATATCACACGCGATTGCGTATCTTCTTCGTCCTCAGCAACCCCTCAATGGGACATACGAGTTAATATTGCTGGAATCGTATGATACAGTGCAAATCGCGCCGCCAGGAGATTGGGAAGATATCATACTGGAAGGATTCAAGACGTTTTTTGGTCCACGCATTGTATTGCGTACGCCTGTACGAGGTCAAAAACTTAATTTAACAGGGGAAGACGGGGGTGAGGGTCAATGCGTATTGTGGGCCATAAAAATGATCGAACTGTTGGCATTGGTGGACCCATATACCGTCACAGAAGCAGAACTCGTTGCACATATCGGCGGAATAACGAGACGCGGCGGCCGGAGATCACCTAGAACTAGACGTCAACGCCGTCCAACTCACAGGAAATCGAGAACGAACTAGATCACTTACCTGTGTAGCAACATCGCGAATCTCGGCCTGCGCATCAGGGCCCATACGAAGATGACAGAGACGAGCATATGCGGCTACCGAGCCAGTCTCAATAAACTCCGTCATCATATTCTGCGGAAGAACCATCCGTGCCTGCTCAGGTGGAACGTTGTTCCGTAACATTAGCTCATACGAAGAAATGGCATTCTGACACTTCGTCTCTAGGAACAGGCGAAGCGATTCGTTGTCATTATGAATATCATCGTTACTCCCCTGCTTTTTGCCCGGAGCACGTGTGCGGAACTGCGGGATATGGAAGGTGGGAGTTTCATCTACGTAACGTCGAGAGACTTCGTTGCGAGAGAATCCGATTGTATGACGGAACCACTCTCGAGCCATCCAGATTGGCATTTTCAACCGAAATCGCAGATGAGGGTGGAAGAAGGGAGATGTATGTTCATGTTCTGCGAGATATCCGATCAGCCTCGCATCCTTCTCCGTAAACTCATCCGAATGCTTATTCAGTGAAACGCGAGCCGCATTGACAACAGTCAAGTCAGTACCAAACGTATCGAGAAGCTCAACCTTGCAGTCCTCGAACATACGTAGTATACACAGGTGAGTCGTAAATGACGTTTTACAGCTCCTTCACAAAGTGATCGTCTTCGTTTCCGACATACCCCTGCTTTATGTAGAAAGGTATAGCCGGTGGCAAGGCGTCTAACGTAACTTGCCGTTTACCGTTCATTCTTGCCATTGTCTCTACGAACGACAGCATGTCCTTGCCCACACCTTTTCCACGTGTAGACTCGTGAGCACATATGGCATCCAGATTCAGTTCGTCTCCATAATGAAAGTTAATGGTCGCAAATCCCTTGGCCTTTTCGATGGGAAGATTTCCATGCGGATGCTTGGCACGAAGGGCATCTACTTGATGTTTATTTCCAAAGAAGAGGACGAGTGCGGCGGCCCGTGTGGCACGAGATAACCAATCAGAATTGATTGTATCTTCCCCGTTAAACGTACAGATTTCCGCAAGTGCATCCTTTACGCCAACGGGCATACCGACGATCCGCTCTGTGCCCTCGGGAGTCTTTACGTCATCTTCACGGACGTAGACGACTCGTGTCCGGTTAATCTCCTCAACCTTTTCCTTGATGGCGTTGGCTTTCTTTCGTTCAGTACGTGTGCGCCGGCCCGCACGGTTGCGGAATGTTCGCATTGTCTTATATCCTTGCTGCGAGAAACATGTCCTGTGACCCTTGGATTGGAGTAATACGATACCCAGTTGATTCAATGTACTCAAACAGTTCCTTGCGAATCGCAGACGCCCCGTTCTTCCACTCTCCCCAGCTCTCGAATATAAAGGGCGGATACCCACTCTCCTTCAATGTTTCTTGAGCACCCATCAGCACCTCCTTCTCAAATCCTTCGACGTCAATTTTTAGAAAGCCGACATTTCGAATTCCGAACGAATCAAGGGTCCTAACTCGAACTTGCTGAGTCGGTAGTGTATCATCCGTATCCGACAGCTTTTTAACACCGTTTCCACCTCCATCCTCTGAACGAATATGGTAGTCCAGAATTCCTTCCTTGTCTCCCAATGCTGTCTGGTGTAGAGTGATCTTGTTTTCCAATCCCTGAAGAACCGTATTGGCCGCAAGATAACAGAACACCTTCGGGTTACATTCGAAGGCGTATGTATGCTTTGAAGACGCAGCGCATGACCAAGCATACGTCCCGACATGTGCTCCAATGTCAATAAAGTTCTTATCGGGCTTGATGAAGTTGTCTTTCGCCCATAGAATCAGTGGCTTTTCGGCTATATCGCTCTCATAGAACCACTTTGCAACGCTCTTCTCAGGGAACAAAAGGGCTACATGGTCGCCTACCGAAGCATCCAGTTTCATGAACGTAGGCTTTTCAGATCTCGAACTTCCTGCAGCTAGGTAATACATATATACTTCATGGTATCTCTATGAAAGCGCAACTGGATCGTGATCCCGATTGCCGCGCCCCCCTGGGATCGCATAGTCGAGTATCGATGAAGGATCATAAGAGGGTAAACGCCGGCGCTTATAGAGTGTGATCGCAATACTCCCACCAAACAAGACAACAGCAACGATGCAACCAATCGCCAGGGGCTCCATTTTTATTACTGAGCCTCGTCTGTGAAACTTTCTTGCGTTAAAACAAAATGTCTCCTGCTCCTGTTCAGGGTGGTCGTCGTCACACTCGCCGTGCTCATGGTCCGTCCGCGAAGGCGCTCAAGCGTGTTCTCAAGTCCCACGGCCTCAAGTCGTCCGGCAAGAAGGCCACGCTGCGTGCTCGCGCCAAGAAGGCTCACCTGCTGAGCAAGGCGTAGATAACCTTAAATTCTCTACGTTAAACAAATGGGCAAACACACTCGCCGTCGTCGCCCTCGTGAGGTAGGTGGAGAATTACCACCAGGCACCACGAATGCAGATCTCGAGGCG